>ENA-UAJJ01000012-UAJJ01000012.1-human-gut-metagenome-genome-assembly--contig:-NODE-12-length-102368-cov-9.847341_pt1 | contig 102368 bp, 104 predicted proteins | sample MGYA00244425_ERZ654405 | MGnify/ENA primary metagenome ERZ654405 (study PRJEB26926, sample SAMN06165031) | human gut metagenome | biome: ENVO:00009003; feature: ENVO:2100002; material: ENVO:00002003...
CTAGTCGTCGGCAGCGTCAGATGTGTATAAGAGACAGATGATAGGGGGTACGCTTCGTTTCCCATCACCGGTGTATGGTAACAGTAAATCCGCCTACCCGACATTTGCAGTACCGGAAATGTGTGCATCCGACACATGTTTTCCCTTTTCGATTGTCATTTGGCGAATCTGTTCTTTAAGCCTTCCTATTTCTTCTGCCTGCTCTCTTATTATAGACAAGAAAGATTCAGTGGTACTATTATTTGTTTCCTCATGAAGTATATTGTTTTGATTCTTTGCGGCTTTAACTGCTTTCAACTTAGCTTGTGCTTGCTCTTCTGTCATTTCCCCCTTAATAATTGGCAAATCTGATTCATAGTAAGTTTCTTCAATTATAGGATTCCCTTCCCCAGTAAATAACCATCGAAGGTTGATGAATACAGAATATCCTGACATTATAAACCTTTTAAAAAAGTCATAGCTTGGAGCAGACTTTCCGCTTACTATATCATAGATAGTTTGGGCTCTACTGTACCCTAATGCATTGGCGAACTTATTTGGATTAGTGTGCAAGATAAATATAACCTCTTCTATTCTTGCAGATATTTCTGTATTTTTTTCTTTCATATCTTTTGTTATTACAGGATTTTCTGTATATTTGCAGCGTGTTCAAAAAAGAACACCGCGCCAAAGATACAAAAAAGGCGTGTGATTAGCGATTTTTAAGTATAAGATTATGAAAGAGACATTATTGATGAAAGTAAATCCCAAGACGCTGGATAACCTGATGAACGAATTAACCAGTGCTATTATTCAGATGAAAGATGTAGAACCAGTGCAGAATTCAAGATTTAAAGATGAGGTCTATACAATGTGTGTATGTTTTCAAGCAGAGCTGCTGCAGACCATTCGGAACGTGGAATTAAAGAATCAATCAAGTAAAGATACTCAGGATAACCCAGCGTGACGACCCGGAAGGCGTTAAGAGACGGGTGACGGTGTGGAGAGACACACGGAAGGTTAGTTCAGTTGGTAGAACACGCCAAACTCCTACGGAGAGGCTATGGTCTGCGGTTCGAGTCCGCAACCTTCCCCCAATATTAATCATTAAATAAGTGAGATATGAACAAGAGGTACATTCACATTACGAAAGCTGACCGCGACTTTATTGCAAAGGCGCTCAACGTGACAGAGAAGACTGTTTATAACGCTATCCGTTTTGATGACCGTCGTGGCAACTCCGAACTTTCTGCAAAGATCCGTAAGTTGGCCATGGATCGTGGCGGTATTGTGATGGTTGTTATTCCGGAGGTGGAGGTTTTTCACGACTATGACAAAGTATCCCGCCTATATTGCCCCAATGGTGCTCTGATAGAGCTTGACCGTAAGGATGGTAGCGGCCAGGTAATATTCAAAGGAGAAACTGTGAAGACTTACGAGCATGTAATGGTTTCGGAAATTGACCACATAAAAGCGTTTGCATCTGCATTAAGATAGGAGGTGGCTATGTTGGTGTATTACGGTAACATACAGTGTATTTCTGCACGCGAACTTATAGATGGCGGCTATATCACCGAATCCTGTTATAGGAACTGGGTGAACCGTGGTCGTATCAAGGTGGTGCGCCGTGGTGGAGGTGCTGCTGGAAATTGCGCGTTGGTCGCCCTCAATAGTCTGCCTACCGAGTGCCTGGAGCGGGTAAAGGAAGACAACCCCGGAGGAACAGAGCAGGCACTTCGCCACTGGATACTGTCAAACTATGTGTTGGATCAGGCTGCAGTAGCTTATTTCTTGGATTGGGCCTCCCATTCTTCCAGCAACAGAGCTACAGACGAACTTGCCCGGAAATATGCGGTGAATGCTTCAGTTCTGAATACTTGTATCAAGCTTTATAACAGAAGCAACGATTACCGCAAACTGATGGGTGAAAAATATAACTGGGACATGATGGCCACTACCATCGAGACCTTACGCGAAGACTTTGGTCATGACCTTCCTGCCAGTACCCTGCGTTTCCGCAAGAAAGTGAACGAATACAAGCAGTACGGTTACGAATGTCTGATAACCGGAAAATTCGGCAACCAGAACAAACGGAAGGTAACTCACATGGACGAACGCCTGGTGATGAGTTTGAAAGTACTTCCCAACCAACCATACGGCAGTGATGTGCATGAAATGTATCTGTCGTTTGTATGCGGTGAGCTGGAAGTATGGGATCTGGAAACAGGGGAGATATTCAATCCGGAAAACTTTACGGATAAGAACGGGGAACCGAAAGAACTGAGCGAAAGCACTATCCGGAACATACTGAATAACCCGGCAAGCCAGCTGCTGATAGAAAAAGCCTTGCGTGGACGTATGGAATTCTATCATGAGCAAATGCCGCACATGCACCGCCATGGTGGTGAGTTCTCTTTGTCACAAATTACGATGGATGACGTGGATTTGCCGCGTCGGATGAAAGGCGGCGAGTATGTGCATGCCTATTATGCTTATGATGCGGTGAGCCAGTGCCGTATCGGGCTGGCCTACGGGCGGGATAAGGATGATGCCTTGGTAGTGGACTGTTTTCGTGATATGTTCCGGCTCATCGAACGCAACGGATGGGGTATTCCAGCCGGTATTGAGGTGGAGCAGCACTTGATGAGCAAGTATAAAGGAGGATTTCTGAAGGCAGGTGAGGTATTTAAGTTTGTGCATTTCTGTGCCCCACAGAACTCACAGGAGAAATATGCTGAAGCTCTGAACGGTGCGTTCAAGACAACCATAGCACATAAGAACCATGAAGCCATTGGCCGCTGGCATAACAAAGGTGCACGGCGGGTGGACCAGAAGAAAGTGAGTGACAGCAGCAACCACACCTGGGAAGACAGAAAGTATTATACGTTTGAAGAGCTTGTGGCGGACGACCGGCGCGATTGTGAAGAATGGAACAATACGCTTCACCCCAATCAAAAGAAATACCCCGGAATGACCCGTTGGGATGTGCTCGTAGCCAAAATCAATCCGACCCTTCGACCGCTTGATAAACTGACCTTGAGCAGATATATCGGAGAAAAGGTAGATACCAGTATTCGTAGAAATTCCACAGTACGTGTGGCAAATGCGGACTGGTGGCTGAGCGGTCCGGAAGTGCTGGAGCAGCTGGAACCAAACAACCGCAAGGTGACGGCTTACTATCTGCCGGATGAAGAGGGTAAGCCTACGGATGTCTTCCTGTACCAGAACGACCGCTACCTTGACAAGGTTCGTCCGGTAGTGACTTACAACCGGGTGATGGCAGAACAGACCGAAGAAGACCGGGTAGCCTATACAGAGCAAAACAAAGTTCTGAGTCATTTCAGCAAATACCTCAATGACCACGCCATCGGAAAGGTGGGAACCGGTACACTCAATCAGCCAACGGATGATCCGGAAGAGGAACTGGAACTTCCCCCGGTGGAACTATCCGATGATTTGCCAGCCGATTTGTCGGCAGATCCGGAATCTGATTATGAATGGCACTCCGGAATAAGCGAGGCAATGAGAGCCATCAGTGATATGTAAGAACAGAATTAGAACAACATTAAAACAGCGTTAGAATTATGATTACAGAAGCGCAAAAACAGAAGATTATAGCAGCGATAGCCGGCAACCGTGTGAACTATCCCAGTGATGCCAAGCATGCTGCCTCCTTGGGCATCAGTACGTCTGTGTACAGTGCAATCAAAAACGGACAGACAGACAAAGCCCTGAGCGATGCCAACTGGATAAGCATTGCCCGGAAATTAGGGGTGAACCTCCGTGGTGAAATGGAATGGAAAGCAGCTAAAACCCCGACATTTGAATATATCACAGCCCAGCTGGAGTTTTCACAGCAGTCCAGCCTGTCGGGTATCTTGTGCGACATGCCCAATATCGGCAAGACTTTCACGGCACGTTATTATGTGCAGAGCCACAAGAATGCCGTTTATATCGACTGCTCGCAGGTCAAGACCAAATTGAAGCTGGTACGCAAGATTGCTGCAGAGTTTGGGGTGGACAGTAAGGGAAAGTATTCTGATGTGTATGAAGACCTGGTATATTACCTCCGTTCTATGGAAACCCCGCTTATCATCCTCGATGAAGCAGGCGACCTGCAGTATGAAGCTTTCCTTGAACTGAAGGCCTTGTGGAATGCCACTGAACGCTGCTGCGCCTGGTACATGATGGGGGCAGACGGATTGAAAGAGAAAATCAACCGCTCCATAGAATGCAAGAAGGTGGGTTATACCGAAATGTTGAGCCGTTATGGTGACCGGTACAGCAAGGTGACTCCGGATGATGGCAAGGAGCGCGAACAGTTCTTGAACAACCAGGCACGTATTGTAGCCAAGGTAAATGCCCCGGCAGGTGCTGATATAGCCCAGATTGTACGGAAGACACGCGGTGGTTTGAGAAGAGTTTATACTGAGATTGAAAAACTTAAAATGACAGCGGAATAATGAAGCGTGCGTACAGTCCGAAGGAAATAGCCGCCAAGAAATGGGTTACTCTGCCGTGGAATGAGAAATGGAGCAAACCTTTCGGGTTCCCGGCAGAGAACGCTTCGTGGTTCATCAGCGGTGCCAGTGCCAGCGGGAAGAGCAGTTTTGTAATGCAGCTTGGAAAGGAACTGTGTAACTATGGGACGGTGCTGTACATGAGTTACGAAGAGAAAATCAACCAAAGTTTCCAACGGCGTATGGAGTATTTGAAGATGAATGAGGTGCAGGGTAAGTTTCGCGTGGTGACAGAAGGCAGTCTGGAGGAAGTGATTGCCCGGCTGAAAAAGCCGAAAAGCCCGAAGTTCATCATCATTGATTCCTTTCAGGTGGCCGGGTGGGACTATCCGCAGGCTGTGGAACTGATGGAAACCTTTCCGAAGAAATGTTTCATCTGGATCAGCCAGGAAAAGAAGAGCCAGCCAATGGGTGGCGGTGCTGTAAGATTGAAATATATCTGTGATATGAAGATTCGAGTGGTCGGTTATAAAGCTTATTGTCAAGGCCGCGCCATTGGAGACCCGGGAAGCTATTATGTGGTATGGGAGGACGGAATCATTCAAACAAGTAATAATTTACCAAAGTGATTATGGATAATAACGAAAAGGCTTTTGAAAGCTACACCGGAACGGAAGTGTTCCAGATTCTGCTGGACGGAAGTTCCAGCAGGGCAGTGTTGGATGACTGGCTGGAGCGAAACATCCAAAGTGACCTGAAAGTGAGAAGAGCGAAAACGCCCGGTCATGTCGTAATAGAAACGGGTGATGTCTTGTTTGCACGTAATGTGCTGATATGGAATCCAAGTTGTAAAGTCAACATCAAAAAGAAGTGATATGGAAAAAGACAAAGTTTACATCAGTGGGGCAATAGCCCACTACAATATCGATGAGCGCAAAGGTGCGTTCCTCGATGCTGAAAACAGATTGCGTGCTATGGGGTTCAATCCGGTGAATCCATTTAAAAACGGACTTCCGGATGAAGCACACTGGAGAGAGCACATGCGGGCGGATATACGCCTGTTGCTGGATTGTGAGTATATCTATATGCTGAAGGATTGGGAACTGAGCAAAGGTGCTAAACTGGAGCTTGATGTGGCCAGTTCGTGTGGCATTAAAGTATTGTTTGAGTAAAAATGGTCGATATGGGAAAAATAAAAATGGAAACCGGTGTTGTGGTGATGACGTTGACTGCTACGGTATATAGAGGAAATATTCGTGAAATCCAATCTTCACGCATAGGATTTTGCGGGGAGTACAACAAGGAAATACTTTCTAAAATGGGTGCTGAATTCAAAAAGATATTTGCTGGGCAAATTGAGGCTGAATACAAAGCTAAATCAGTGAAGACGGATAAGATAATTTATCGTGTCAGTACCAAATCAACTGAATGTGAAATGATTCTTAATGGCAAATGATATGGCACAGGAAGTAACCAATTTCGCCCGGTTCTATGCATTGTTCAACAAGCTGCCCTGTACAGGAGACCGGGAAGAATTCAAGAAAAGCATTGTGCTGCAGTACACGTGGAACCGGACGGACAGTCTGAAGGAAATGACAGCCAAGGAGTATGAAGCCTGCTGTACGGCTCTGGAGAAGCTGAGCGGACAAGACGAATGGCGACAGAAGCTGCGTGAGGAGCTGCGGCGGAAACGGAGTCTCTGTCTGAACCTGATGCAGAAGCTGGGCATAGATACATCCGACTGGGCACGAATCAATGACTTCTGCAGTAATCCCCGAATAGTCGGCAAGGCGTTCAGACAGATTACGGTGGACGAACTGGATGAACTGGCGGTAAAGCTTCGGTCCATACAACGGAAAGGCGGTTTGAAGCCCAGGAAAGAAAAGCAAACGATTAACCCCGTGAGCATGGTATCACTCATTCAGATTGACCCTGATGCTCCGGCAAACTGATAGGATATGGAAAATAGAAACACAAAGATTTTAGAGAATCTGAAAAAGGAAATCAACCTGCTTGCCTCTGATATGGAGAAGCAGGATGCAGCCGAGTTTTATAGCGAACTGGCTGACTGGGCATACGCCAACGGAGAGGCTATGCTGATGGAAGACGAACCTGAAATGCAGGATTATGAAAACCAATAACCCCAAAAAACAAGAATCATGGAAGAAATGAAACAAACGACCGTGGTAATGACGGCAGAGGAAAAGGCGGAATTTGAAGCCTTCCAGAGAGAAAAAGCAAAGAAAGCGGCAGAGGAAAAAGCCAAGAATGACCGCGAAATGTACAAACAGATGGTGGATGAGGAGATAGCCAACTCCATTCCGGTACTGCTGGGCATCAGTGAGCAGATCAAGGCAAGCAAGCAGACTGTGATGGACAACTTCAAAACCATTCTGGAAATGAAGGCAGACCTTTTCAAGACCAAGGTGAAGGATGACCAGCGCAGCCATACCTTTACTAACAGTGAAGGCGACAAGCGAATCACGCTGGGTGTGTATGTGACCGACGGTTACCGTGACACGGTGGAAGACGGTATAGCCATTGTGAAGGAATATATCGAAGGTTTGGCCAAAGATGAAAAGACCAAGGCACTGGTGAGCATGGTGCTTCGTCTGTTGGCCCGTGATGCAAAGGGTACGCTGAAGGCTTCACGCATTGTGCAGCTTCGCAAAGTGGCCATGGAAACCGGAGATGAACGTTTCATTGAAGGTGTACGCATCATTGAGGAAGCCTACCAGCCGGAAGTAAGCAAACAGTTCATCCGTGCTGAAATCAAGAACGAAAACGGAATGTGGAAACCTATTCCACTGGGAATGACAGAATCATAAATTATAGAACTATGATACAAGAAGTGGAGAAATCTCCGAAAGTAGCCCTGTGCCGTGCTTGCCACGGTACAGGTAAAGTGAAGAAAGTTGTAGAATATCCCTCTCGGATCTTTGGAAAGAAGCGAAGCGAAACCGTTGAGGAAGTCTGCAGACAGTGCGAAGGAAGTGGCCGGGTAATGGTAAGCGCAAAAATGACGCTTGACATCCGTCCCTATAAACCTAAAGTAAAACCATCTATGAACGATTAAACCTATATGGGAAAGCGGCACGGAGTTAGTTATCAGAAGCGTGTAGCAGAAGTAAACAGGATATATGACCATTATGCCAGTCACGGGGTACCGAACCGTGAAATATGGCGGCGGTACATATATCCTGTGTATGCTATTAGTGAGCGTACATTCTACAATATGCTTAAAGCGTCCGCAGACCCTAAAAACGATTTGCCGGACGATACGGTACAATTGAAATTTAACTTTGACTGGGAATGAACGAAGACGTTAAAAAAGTAGTGGCCCGGATACTGAAAGACATTCAGGTGGAAATGAGCGATGAGTTTGACAAGAACTTTGAGCGGCAGGCTTTTTTCAGTGAAAAACAATCGTTTTTTTGTAATCGGTTGGTAGATAAGACTTAAAGAGTAGAAAGTTCGGTAGCCGGTAGCGATTTGGTAGCTGTGCGGGTTTCGCTGCATTGCTTCGCTTTGCTCTTGGAACTGATGCAAATATAGGGATTTTGACCGAAAAAGGGAAATGTTTCGGGGGATTTTTTATTTTTCGGGATTACCGGATTACAGGAAAGGCATAAAAGCAGGAGGCGGTGCAAGAAACGAGGTTGCACCAGTGGTTTTACCCGAAGTGTAAAGTGTTGATTTTCAGTGTGTATTTCTGTGGTGCAAGGTGCAGCTATATTTATATATATAGCTGCACCTTGCACCAGCCACGGGGCGTTCCGATAGGGCTTGGCGGCTTCGTGCTTACCCTGCGAGGGCTTGGCAAGTGAGTTGGCTGGAATGTCGGGCTTAGGGCAGTCTTGGGGCTTTTATTCAATCCTTTGCCCCTTCCGGTCGATGTAATACCAATCATCGCTTTCCCAATAGTGGTATTCCCCATCCGAACCGGGAACTTCTTTCTGTTCTCCCGTGTCGGTTACTTTCGCCTTCCCGTTCTCGAAAGGAAAGCCAAAAGCGAAGCGTGGCTCTATGAGGGTATTGCCATGCTCGTCCGCATATCCGATACGCCCTTTTTCATCGACGATGCGGTAAACGCCTTCCTGCACGGAATCGTTGCCGTTGTCATACCTGTACGGGACATAGAGGCTTGCGGGATGGCTGTTGCCGGAGGATATGGCCGTGCAACGGTCATGGTAAAGGGTGAACAGCCATATTTCAAGCAGGATGGCAAGGGCTGCAAGCACCGTGCAGACAAGGAAACGGAGGCGATAGCGTTGCCGCACCGATACATGGAACGCCCCGTAAAAGTCGTGCATCATGCGGTAACGCTCCTCGGTATAGATGCGCATATTCCTCCAAAGCAGTACGGGGAACGGCAGTATCAGCGGGAAAAGCGTAAGGCGGTCGTCTATCTCGTAAAGAAAGCGGACAGCCGGAGTGTCCAAGAACTGTAAAACAACGGCGACCGGAAACAGAAGGCAGGCGAACTGAACCACGCTGATGACCGCAAAACTACGGTCAGGGAAGCCGTGCCGACAACTGCGCCACGTCCAATAAAAGAAGTGGTCGAAGAATCCGGGGAGCTTCGGCCGACCGGTTCTTTTATGTGGGGAGGCTTTCTTCATACGTTTGCGGCTATATAGGTGCAAATAAAATATATTTCTTCCAAACGGGAAAGATTTTTGCGGTGAAACTTTTTGAGTGATTGGACTTTTCACTATTTTTGCTTTGATGTATAACGGTTCGTCCGTAAGGTATGAATTTGGCTTTTTCTGTTATTGTTATGGAATGGTTCGATAAGATAAGCGAGTTTATGGAGGGTCTGCCGGAGTGGTTGCAGGCGCATCCGAGGTACGGCTACCTGATCGTGGCGGGAATCCTGCTGCTGTGGCTTGTGGGGATTGGCTGCGGATGGCGGTGGACGTACTCCCGTCCGGGAAGTTGGGAAGGGAATTTCTGGCTGGGTACGCTGGGTGAAAGGAGTTACCGTTTCTGGCTGGGGCTGATCGTTGCCGCCGCAGCGGGATGCGCCCTGTTGCTGTTCTCCGTAACGGGATAAGCAAGCGGAAAACAAGGAAAGGGGGAAGCTATGTTCAAGGAACCGGCATACTGGATGTATTACTTCTGGAGCAAGAACAAACGTGCACGGAAAGACAAGGCAGTTGTTTCCAATGCCACGTGGACGATGGCAATCCTGTGGTTTCTTAACCTGATGGCTCTCCATCTTTTGTTCGAGGCATGGGGATGGGATATGCTGACGGGCTGGTTCTCTTCCCTGACGGACAAGGTGGAATGGAGCAGGTTCAACCCGGTTGCCTACCTGTTCGCCGCAGCGATGCTCGCCCCTTTTATTTGGATTGCCAGAAAGCTGTATTACCGTCCTGCGAAGCTGAAAGCGATGCAGGCGAAGTACGAGACAATGGGCGAATACCGGAAACTGCTCGGTCAATGCCTGTTCTGGCTGTATATTACCGGCAGCTTCGCATCCTTCTTCATTATAGCCGAACAAAAGAACCATTCCAAGGAGCAACCACTGATCGAAAGGTTGCAGGAGATACGGGACGGCAAATATCCCGTGGAAAAGACGCACTCACCAACCGGCAAGACATACTCACCGACCGGCGAATGACCTTCTTCCGGCTCCCCCCTGCTTACTGTCTCATGCCGCTCTGCGGGTGGAACCGGCACAGCCTTTCTGTTTTTCACGACTGAATATCCGAGTCTATGGAGCAAAATCCGAATCCGCAGCGCAAGGACATACCGTAACCGATGCAAAGCACCGGAAGGGTGCTTGTTGCAGACAATTTGTAATTTCGTGTAAGATTTATGTAATTAACATTAAAATTGAAACAGAATGAAAGAGAATCTTACACAAATTCTAATGAATGAAGCCATCCGGGAGGGATGGCGGGAGTGGATGGCAAAGGTGCGGACGGTATTGCCGCAAACGGATGCGGAGCGTCCGGTAACATGGATTGCGGCGGAACGGCTCGCACGGGATCACGGGCGGATGGTCCGGCTGGTGGAGCTGCTCAGGGAACACCGCCCCGTCCTTTCCTTTCGTGTGCAGGAAGAAGCCGGATTGCTGATACTGGTCGCCTACCACCGGCACGGCAGCTCGGCGGACTTCCTGCTGGATACGGCGGAGGCGTATTTCCGGGAGAAGGACTGCGGAGGATTCCTGTTCCTCTGCCGGATGCAGGCAAGCATCAACGCCTACGACGAATACCCGCACCTGAACGTGCTCTGCAACCGTCTGGCGGGACTGCTGTTCCGCTTCCGCCGTGAACGGGAGTCCGAGTACCGCAAGGGCATACCGCCGATGTTCGGCAAGGCGGACTTGCAGGAGGTGGAAAAGTACCTGCCGCACCTGCGGGGCTGCTCTTTCCGGGAAGAGGTCGCACTGGCTCTGCCCAAGGTGAAAAACGTGGAGGAGCTGGCACGGGAATGTGCCATGTCGGTCAATACGCTGGGACGGCGGTTCAGGGAGGAGCTGAACACGACTCCGCACCGCTGGCTGACGGAACAGCGGAAGGCGCACGTGATTTCCCTGCTGGCGGACACGGACAAGCCCTTCCAAGAGATTGCAGACGTGTGCGGCTTCGCCACTCCGAGCTACCTGTGGGACTTCTGCAAGAAGCACCTGAAGGCTACTCCTGCCGAAATCCGTGAAATCGCCCGGTGCGCCCGTCCCGTCCGGCATCCTTTTCCGGTTCAGAAGTGAGGGGCTGACCGCCCGCAGCCGATTGGCGGACAATCCGAACACGGCGGTGAAAATTCAGAACGCCCGTTTCCCGGCACCCCGCTAACTTTGCTTCCTTATAAACAACCCGAGACAGAATCATGATGGAAGAATATTTCAATACATTGTTGCAGGAAACGGAGCGGCGCATGGCTGCCGCTGCCGCCGGCATGGAGGGAAAGGAAACGGTCGCCACCTGCCGGGAGATGGTTTCGTACCTGAAAGCCAAGAACCGTGAGCTGAAAGCGTATGCGCTCGCCCGTCCGTTCAGCGGGAACGAGGAGGAAATCCGTTACTTCAAATACTACAAGCCCGCCCTGACGGGCAGGCTGCTGTACTATTACCGGGTATATCAGATAGAAAGCGGCTGTCCCGGCTGCCTGCGGGTAGCCGAAACGTACTACCGCAGGGCGATGGAACGAGCCGAGCGGATGATGGAACGCTACCTGCCCTTCTACCAGTATTACCACAGCGGGGCGACGTACCGGGACGATTACTATTTCCTGCGGGCGAAGGGCGAACTCAGCCCTGAAAGCGGCAGCTTCGTGCTGGACGAGGAAGCGGAGTTCTCCACGGGCTACGACATACTGGCGGCACGCCTGATCTCGGTGGAGATGCTGCTGGTCTATCTGAGCCGCCGGATAGAGCGTGCGGCACGAGGGGACGGTGCGGAAGCCGTGCCGGGGAAGGAACACCGCTGGACGGACACGAAAATCGCCGCCATACAGCTTGTTTACGGCATCCATGCCGCCGGAAGCGTGGACAACGGCAACGCCGAGATCGGCGAGCTGGCTGCGCTGTTCGAGAAGACCTTCCATGTGGATCTGGGCAACGTGTACCATGCTTTCGGCAGGCTTCGGGGGCAACAGAACCCGACGGCGTTCTTGGACGAGATGAAGGAGAAGCTGCTGAAGAAGATGCGGGACATGGACAGCAAGTGATCGGCAAGTCGGCAGCAAGTTGGCAGCAAGTTGGCAACGGGGCGGCAGAGGCGGCAGGAGATGAAAAAAGAGCGTCCGGAGGGCAGAAAAGAGCCTTTCGGACGCTCTTTTTGCTTCGACGTCAGTTCCTTTCCGCCTTGTTTTTACGTTGTTTCTACTTTTTCCTTGCCTTTTTCAGTCTTTTCAGCCTTTTTGTTGCCCGGAAAGGCGGACGGAAGGGCGGCGAGGGTGAAAAAAGAGGATGAAAAAATGCGCATCAGAAAAAAATCTTTGCCAAGGTGCCGGTATAGTGGCAGGAAAAAACGGCGAATCGGGCGACATTTGCGGCAGAAACCTAAAAAAGAGTACGACAATGGAAATAATGACCATCGAGAGCAACGCCTACCGCCTGCTCGTGGAGAAGATCGAGAAGATAACCGCCTATGTGGAGGAATCCCGGAACCGGGAGGAAACGGAGCGCAAACGGAAAGAAGAAGCGGAAAGCCCTGCTGCCAAGGGACGGAAAGCCGACCCGAAGTGGATGACGCACAAGGAGGTGTGCGAGGCGCTGGACATCAGCCACCGCACCCTGCAACGCTACCGGCAGAAGCATATCATTCCCTATTCCATGATCGGGCGGCAGATACGCTATCCCCGGCAGGCGGTCGAGAGCCTGCGTGAGCGGTGGATGGTGGAGACGCCCGCCGCCAAGATCGACCGGATGATAGCGGAACATCCCCTGCATAACCGAAAAAACGGCAGCTATGGTAAAAAAGGAAGAGATACTGGCAAGAACCAGTAACGGGCTGGACGTGTTCCGCCACTACCTGCCCGTGAAGTGGCGGGTGGGCAGGAACTTCCTGAACCCGCTGTACGCCGACAGCAAGGCTTCGTGCAACGTGTATTACGACCGCCGGAGCGGTACGTACCGGATGAAGGACTTCGGCAACGGGGACTATTCGGGCGACTGTTTCTTCCTCGTGGCGAAGCTGAAAGGGCTGGACTGCCGGAACGCCGCCGACTTCGTGGAGGTGCTGCACACCATCGACCGGGAGCTGTGCCTCGGTCTGGAGGATGACAGCCCGGAAGATACAGCCGTTCCGGACGGCGGCTGCCGTACCCTGCGGCTCGTGCCGGGCGCAAGGGAGCATGGGACAAGGGATGACCGGAGCGGTGAAGGAATATCCGTCAGGACAAGCGGGAACGGCACGGGAAAGCCGGACGGGTACACGGAAGAGGCGGCTGCGCCCTTTGACCGTCCCGAACCGAAGCCCTACCGGACGACGGAAAAGCCGTTTACGGATGCGGAGCTTGCCTACTGGGGCGCATCGGGCATCACGGAGGAGCTGTTGCACCGTTACGGGGCGGTATCGCTCGCCGAGTACCGGGGCGAGACGAGGGAGGGCAAGTCGTTCGGCTTCAGTTCCACCCCGGCGGAACCGATGTTCGGCTACAAGGGAAAATGGGGCGTGAAGGTCTATCGCCCGATGTCGGAGGTGCGCTTCGTCTATGGCGGACACACGGGCGACAACTACTGTTTCGGGCTGGAGCAACTGCCCTCGAAGGGCGACCTGCTCTTCCTCACGGGCGGCGAGAAGGACGTGCTGACGCTGGCGGTGCATGGCTTCCATGCCATCTGCTTCAACTCGGAAACCTCGGTCATCCCGGCGAAGACCGTGCGCAAGCTGGTCTATCGCTTCAAGCACATCGTGCTGCTGTACGACACGGACAAGACGGGGCTGGAGTGCTCGGAGAAGCACCGTGCTCAACTGTCGGAGTACGGGGTGAAACGGCTGGTGCTGCCGCTGCCGGGGACGAAGGCGGAGAAGGACGTGACGGACTACTTCAAAGCCGGGCACACGAGGGAGGAGCTGATGGGGCTGTTCCTGAAACTGCTCGACACGCTGTACGGGGACACGATGGCAGTGCTGAAATCGTGCGAGATCGACTACGACCACCCGCCCGAACAGGCTGTCGCCATCGTTACCGCCGGGGAGGTGCCGTTAGGCTCGGAGGAGAACATCCTCTGCATCACGGGCGGCGAAGGGACGGGCAAGAGCAACTACACCGCCGCACTGGTCGCCGGGGCGATCATGGAACGGGAGACGGACGCCGACCTCTTGGGGGTGCGGGTGGAGCCGAACCGCAAGGGGCGTGCGGTACTGCTGTACGACACGGAACAGAGCGAGCAACAGCTCTACAAGAACATGGGGCGGCTGCTGCGCCGTGCCGGGCGTGAGCGGATGCCGGAGTACCTGCACGTATATTGCCTGACGGGAATGTCGAGAAGCGAGCGGCTGACCGCCATCGTGCAGAGCATGGACAAGTACCACTACCTGCACGGGGGCATCCATTTAGTCGTCATCGACGGGGTGGCTGACCTGATCCGCTGCGCCAACGACGAGGCGGAGAGCGTGGCGCTGATTGACGAGATCTACCGGCTGGCGGGAATCTACCGCACGTGCATCGCCGCCGTGGTGCATTTCGTACCGAACGGACTGAAACTGAGGGGACACCTCGGCAGCGAGCTGCAACGCAAGTCCGCCGCCATCCTCTCCATCGAGAAGGACGAGAACCCGGAGGTATCGGTGGTGAAGGCGTTGAAGGTCAGGGACGGCAGCCCGCTGGACATTCCCCTGATGCAGTTCAGATGGGACAAGCAAGCCGGGATGCCCGTCTATGTGGGCGAGAAGCCGAGGGCGGAGAAAGAGAAGCGCAAGGAGAAGGAGCTGGCGGAGATGGCACGGGAGGCGTTCGCCCGGCAGGAAAAGTACGGCTACATCGAACTGTGCGAGCTGATACAGGAGATGCTGGAAGTGAAGGAACGGACGGCGAAAGGCTACATCCGCTATATGCGGGAAAAGGAAATCATCGAAAAGGAGGGCGACTGCTATGTACACGGACAGGGAAGAGTTTGAGGGCTGGATGGAGCGCATCATGGAACGCTTCGACCGGACGGAGAAATTGCTGGAAAGGGTGCTGAAGAAGAACAACACGCTCGACGGCGAGGAGGTGCTGGACAACCAAGACCTGTGCCTGCTGCTGAAGGTGGGCATCCGCACGCTGCAACGCTACCGTGCCATCGGGGTGCTGCCGTACTTCACCATCAGCGGCAAGGTGTTCTACCGCACGAAGGACGTGCACGAGTTCATCCGCACCCGCTTCGCCGAAGTGGAGGAACGGGCTGCGAAACGCAAGGAGAAGGAAGCCCGGAAAGCGGAAAGGCGCAGGAAAAGGGGGCTGTTCCCGTGAGCATGACATTTTTCTGACGGTGCTTTGGGTGGATGAAGCCCTGCCGGATCGTGAGATTAGGCGGGGCTATTGTTTTGTTATTCGGGAAGTTTCGCTATCTTTGCCATGCGAAGATAGGATGCGGCTTGGCATTGTCAAATTAGAAAACCTTGTTTTCATTTGCCGCTGCTCTCGCCTTTCGCTATCTTTGCTCCACAAAGACAGTGGACGGTGCTTTCGGGCACGGTCGCTGTCGTGACATAGAAGATTCATACCCGGCTTGGAAGCAGGCGGGGTTGATATACATATTGTACGTTCGCTGAACGTCTTATACGAAAAACTGGCACTTTTTTGACAAACAAGACGGATGGCGCAATGCGCATGCTGTATGCTTATACGGCGTGGGCTTGCCTATTCTTGTTTGTCGGGTATGCCAGTACCTTCGTATTAGGAATAGCGTGAGTTCACGCTGTTCTTTTGGGTGCAAGGCGGACATAATCCTTAAAAACTCATTGACATGAAACAGATTACCTTGCACGTGTACCAGTCCCTTGACGGTTGTCCGGTCGGAGCGGACAAGCATTTCGATGCGGCGGCGGATGCCTCCTGCTGCGTGCTGATCGACGAAGAAACCTACCTGCGCATTTACCTGAACCATCTGGGCTGGCCGCTCACGGCAAAAGAGACTTTGGTCGTGACGGACGGCTGTATCGACCTGACGGAAAAGGAACGGGTGCGGTTTGTTACAGGGGATGCGGCAGCGGAACTGCGGAGAATAAAAGCGGACGGCGAAGGTACGGTAACGGCTTACGGAGCGGGAACCGGGGCTTTGCTCTTGGATAACGGGCTGGCGGACGAAATCGTGGTGACAACCGTGCCGGTGCTGGTCGGCGGCGGTGAGAAGGCACTGGAGTGCGGGCTGAACGACGGCAAGGCGTGGGTCGTGCGGTCGAGCAAGGCATTGGAGGACGGGAAAATCCGGACGGTGTACGGAAAGGTATGCCCATGAAATGCAAAAAGCCGCTGAAAAAGCGGCTCAGGTCATTCAGGAAAGGGCGACGGGTTATAAAAAAAACGACCCGCCTATTTGAGCATTTTCACTGTTGTTCAACAACTCGTGTCAAGAGGCTTGGCAGGTTCTACTGGCGCAAAGATAACGAAAATATCCTGAATGGCAAAGAAATATTAAATTTAGGCAACGGTATTGCCTATTTCCAAATATCCTCGCTTTCCCAACCGGACGGAAAGCCCATCGCTGCCGTATCTATATTGGGATAGGCTTCCAACAGGGTTTTCAGCTTGTCCTTGAAGTTGTTATCAGGTGATACGGTATAAAGGAAATAACGTATCATGCAGATACGGTAATACATCCTGCGCTTGTCTGTCCGGAAAGAGTCAATCCAACCGTATTTCATGTGCTTGGGTTCTGTCGGGCTGATGGGTAATTCACGGTTCCACATCCGGGCATGGTGGCAGCATAAATTCCGCAATCCACCCAGCACGATAAGCCATGACACAAAGGCAGGAGCCTGCAAACCAAAATGCTGGGCTATTTTCTTTTTTAGCCCATTATCTTTCAGGTTCATATAAATATGAGCCAAACTGCCGAAAGGAATGATTTCAGCGATCATCCATGCGGGCGGGTAATCCTCCAGATACGTTTCGCTGAAATGAGTGATAAAATCCTCTTTGGAGTTTTGTATCTCTTTGTCGATTACGGCTAAAGTCGCTTGGTATTTATCTTCATTGCTGAAAAAAGACTTGTCAGTCAGCCAAAACAGATTGCCGAAATTCAAACTGGCATAATTTGTGATACAACTGCGAATAGCCACTTCTATCTTCTCTATCTCGTTAAACAACAGCAATCTTAATTTGCGGTCGAAACGATACATATCCATTACTTTTTTAAAAGTTGCATCCGGTTTGTAACGGTGTTGTTCCTTGGGAAATTCCAATAAAGGATAAAAATAAGCACTTAAACGAAAGTAACCGATATTGGTCAGGTAACTGACGGCTTTCGTTTCATCCGAGATAGATAATCCTCTGTCTTTTAGTAGGGTTATATGTTGTTGGGGAGTAAAGCAGGTTTTGCTAAAATGTACTTTCATAAGGTATATAAAAAAAAACGACCCGCCGATTTGAGCATTGTTAAGAGGCTTGGCAGGTTCTACTGGTTGCAAATATAGAACTTATCTCTTAAACTACAAAACATATCCGGAAATAATTTTGTGATAAGTGCGACATTGCCGCACTTATTTATCTGTATTGCCGGGATTACGGGTACAAGACCTTGAAATCCCGTGGGCTGCCGCCGTCTGTCAAGCCGTCCTGCCGGAGCCGACGGAGGGTCTCGGCTGCCGATCCGCTGCCGAAGTTGCGGACACAGTACAGGCGGGAGAAGCGGAAGCGGCGGAGGTGGACGAGCAGGTGCTCCACGGTGAAGACACCCAGCTCCCGGCACGCCCGGACGATGCGCTGCGACAAGCCGAAGGTGTCGAGCGGGGTGTCGAGCAGGCGGCGGAGCCTGCCCGGTCTGCCGGGCTTGCCCCGCTGCTGTGCCACGTCCTCGTAGATGGTGGCGACCCGGTTGCGGCTGAACAGGGCGGCAAGGGATGCGCCGTCGATCATCAGAATGCCGTCGAAACGGGCATAGGCGATGTGGTTGCCGTTCATCCAGAGGGTGATGCGCAGCTCGTCCGTGCCGCAGAGCCGGGCGGCTTCCGCCATGGTGATCCAACCGATACCGTTCATCGCCTGCGCTCCTTTCCTTTGGGCTTGTCCGTGCGGGGCGGAAACCCGTACACGGTGCGGAAGTCCTTGTCGAAGGTGAGGTACGCATCGAAGGGCTTGCCCTCCCTGCTCCTGAAGCCTTTGATAAGGGATGTTTTGCCTTTGGTTACAAGGTCGGCAATCTGGCTGTCGGTGAGCTGCTTCTCCCCCTTGCCACGGAAGACGGTAAGCCCACAATCGACGTTGCTGCACTTGGCGACCTTCGGGTAAAGGAGGATGCGACCGGAACGGCACTTGGGGCACGGGATATGTCCGCCGTCCGCCACCGATATCTGCACTTGCAGGAGTTCTTCGGTAATCTGGGCGGCATAGACCTCAATGCCCTTGCGGAAGGTGTCGGGATTCATCTCCCCGCTCTCGATCTTGGCGAGGGCGGTCTCCCACTGCCCGGTCATCTCGACATCGGCGATGCGCTTGTCCTTCACTATCTGGTACACGGCAAGCCCCTTGTCGGTCGGCACGAGGCTCTTCTTCTCCCGGCGCACGTAGTTACGGGCAAAGAGGGTCTCGATGATGGAGGCACGGGTGGCGGGCGTGCCGATACCGTTCCCTTTCAGGCTGTCCCGCAGCTCGTCGTCCTGCAACTCCCTGCCGCAATGCTCCATCGCCGAAAGGAGGCTGCTCTCGGTGTGCAGGGGACGGGGCTTGGTCTGTTTCTCCACGCACTCCGCCGATTGCAGGGGGAAAGCCTCGCCGGGCTGCAAGGGCGGCAAAGCGGCTGTTCCCTCGTCGTCCTCGTCCCGCTCGTCCCGCACGGCACGCCATCCGGCAGACCTGACGACCGTTCCCTTGGCGGTGAACACGCTGTTCCCCGCCGTGAAAGAGACGGTGGTAACGTCCTTGAGGCAACGGGCGGAGAAGGATTCGAGCAGGCGGGCGGCTACCATGTCGTACACCGTGCGCTCGTCGGCGGACAGCTCGCCGGGCAGACACTCGGTGATGATAAGCGCATGGTGGTCGGTAACTTTCCCCGCATCCACGCTGCGGCGGTTGAGCGAAGCCCCTTTCAGGGCGGCGGCATGGGCGGCGAAAGCCGGGTACCGCTCCAGCAGGGCAATGCGGTCGGGTATCTCGTCGAACACATCGTCCGAGAGGTAGCGGGAGCCGGTACGGGGGTAGCTCAGCACCTTCTTCTCGTAAAGCGACTGGGCGACGGAGAGGGTCTTGTCCGCCGAGAAGCCGTACCTGCCGTTCGCCTCTTTCTGCAAGGCGGTCAGGTCGTAGAGCAAGGGAGGCTCTTGGCTCACCTCCCTGCGCTGCACGTCGGCAACCTCCACCGTCCCCGTTGCGGTAACAGCGGCGAGGGCGGCATTTGCCGCCGGAAGGGTTTCGTAACGCAATTCAGAGATGGCGGCGAAGGGCGTGCCGCCCTTTTCCGCCGTGACCTTCAGCCGGAAATAGGTCTGCGGGGTGAAATCCCTGTTCTCCAGATAGCGGGAACAGATCATCATCAAGGTGGGCGTCTGCACCCGTCCGAGGGAGTAGATGCCCTGCCCGGCGGCGATGCTGAGAGCTTGAGTGGCGTTCAGCCCAATCTCCCAGTCGGCGATGGCACGGGCTTCGGCGGCACGGTAGAGGTTGTCGTAGTCGCTGCCGGGTCTGAGGTTGTCCAGCCCTTCCCGGATGGCACGGTCGGTCAGCGAGGAGATCCAGAGGCGCAGGCAGGGTTTGCGGTAGCCAAGGTAATTGTAGATGTACCGATGAATGGCTTCGCCCTCACGCCCGGCATCGGTCGCCACGACGATACGGTCGGAACGGTCGAAAACCTCCCTGATGACCTTCAACTGTTTGAGCACGCCGGGATCGGGCTTGTACTCCTTGCCCTCCCGTATCTGGCGGGGGATGTACTTAAACTCCTGCGGCAGAATGGGCAGGTTCTCACGCCGGAAGCCCGCATAGCCGTATGCTTCGGGCATGGCGAGCTGGACGAGATGGCCGAACGCCCAGGTAACGAGGTAGCCGTTACCTGAGAGGTAGCCATCGTGTCGCTCCCGGACATTCAACACGTTTGCTATATCCTTCGCTACGGAAGGCTTTTCAGCGATGACTGCTGTAATCATATTTCTTTAATTTTTAACGGTTTGACAAAAGTTATCCCGCCGATCGGACGGGATAACCGGTAATTCATTTACAGAATGGCGGGGGAAATCAGCGGCGGACACCCCGGCTGCGCTTAGGCTTGTCGGGCTGCTCCTGCTTCTGTGCCTGTTTCCGGTCCTCTTTCTGCTCCTGCCTGCGCTCCTGCTGCTGTTTCTGCTCCCCAGTGGGTCGCTGCTGTGCGGATTGCAGGGCTTCTTTCAGGTTGCGGGTCGTCTCGACGGTCTTGCCCTCGGAATTGACCGCCACCTGCACCTCGTTCTCCACGGCGGGCTTGACACGCCCCTCTTCGAGCGCCGCATTGTAGTCCTTGGGGAACATGAAGGCGGGCTTCTCGCCGGGCTTCCATGTGATGTAGCCTTGGTAGGCTTTTCCTTTCTTGTCCACCAAGCCGGAAACCTTGACCGTTCCCCCGGCTTCGAGTTCGAGGCGGGACTTCTCGGTAAGCTCCTGCTTGCGGAAGGTCTTCGGCACCTCCTGATTGGCGGTCTGTTTCAGGTTCGCCTTGTACGCATCCATCGCCAGCCTGCCCCGGTCGCCGAAGAGAAATTCGAGCTGCATCTTGGCTGCGCTGAACTGCACGGGAGCCGGGTAAACCTTGGGTTGCTCCCCCTCCTTGGCTCTGGAAAGGAATTGGCAGACCACCGCCTCGCCCTGTTTGAGCCGGGCTATCTCGTCCGGGGTGAAGGTATGCCCGTTCTTCTCCGCCGGGATATTGACCTTGGAGAGCGGGAAGGCGACCAGCTCGTTGGTCTTGAGGTTGCGGCTGACAAGGGCTTCGACCTGCTCGCCCGCCCGGTTGGTGACGGTCGCCGGATGCCCCATGTTGCCCGTCTGCCGGAGCACCTGCTTGTCGGAGTCGGTGATGTCGTAGCCGAAGAACTGCTTCTGCATCTTCTCCGGGTCGAGGATGCCGTGGCTGCACACGGTCAGCCTGCCATCCGTGCCGGGCTTGAGCGAAAGCTGGCTGTCGTTGCTGTGCGAGATGCCGTCGAAGTGGAAATGCACCCGGACGGTCTTGTCGGTCTGGAATCCCCGGAGCATCTGGTCAAGCATCCCGTTGCCCTCGATCTGCTCCCGCTGCACGCCGAGTGCGGCGAGGCTGTTCCAGTCGATGTCCTCCGGGCGGTACTTGTACTGCGGGTTCTGTTCGGTCTGCCCGGCGGACTGCTGCGGCGCACCTTCGGGCTGTTGCTGCTGCCCGGCTTGGGTCTGCTGCTGTGCCTGCACGGGCGGCTGCACCTCGTACTGTGCGAGGAGCGGCTCGCCCGTCTTGACGGACTGACTCTCCCTCTGCCGGAAATCGGCGGCTACCCGCTGCACCTCCTCTTCCGGCACACGGAAGAAGTGGAAGCGGGTCGGGTCTTTCAACTGGCTCCAGAGATTGGAAAAGAAATTTGAAAACATATCGCCGTGGCGATCCACCCGCAGGAGGTCGTTGTTGTCCTCCAAGGGGTTCTTGGTCTGTAACTCGCCGTCCTTTACTCCGCTGACGGCTTGGAGCGTGCCTTTCTCGTCCATGACGAGCAGGATGTCCATCAACTGCTGGCTGCTGTCCGGTCGTTCGTCCATAATCTGAAAAATTTAAATGGTGAATACTATTGGTTCTCAAACGAAACCGGGCGTAAATATAGAGGGAGAAACACGGGAAACCTGCAAGTCCGGTGCGGGCTGTCCGCACTTGTCGTCCGGTTCGCAGGTTTGTCGCACAAGAATTTTTCACTATCTTTGCGTATTGATAATTAAACAAATAATATAATGGAGTGCAGCCACAAAACCTATAACATATATTGCGACGAGAGTACGCATCTGGAAAATGACGGACAGCCTTACATGATATACGGTTATGTAAGCATACCGTACAACGAAATGGTTCTCGCCAAAAAGCAGATACGGGAAATCAAGCAAAAGCACGGATATGAGGGGGAATTGAAATGGACGAACATCTCGGACAAGACCTTTGCCCTTTATAACGAAATAGTGGATTATTTCTTTATGACCAACATGAAATTCAGGGCGGTCATCGTGGATAAGTCGGAGATAGACAACACACGGGCAGAATACAGCTACAATGATTTTTATTTTCGGATGTATTACCAGCTATTGCATCATCAAATGGACATGGACAGCACCTATAATGTCTATTTCGACATCAAGGACACGTGCAGCCAACGGAAACTGCATAAGCTGGCGGAGATATTGAAATACAATTCGGCTATACGGGACTTCAATTTTGTCAAGTCGCATCAGGTACATTTTATCCAGTTGGCAGACATTCTTATGGGAGCGATAAACTATCACCTGCGCATCCAGCGGGGAACCATTGAGGGAAAGGTACGGGCAAAACGCCTGATTGTCGAGAAGATAAAGAAACAGACAAATCTTTCGTTATTATGTACCACTCCTCTGAAAAACAAGAAGTTCAACCTTTTCTTTATCAATCTGCAAAAGTAAGCCTATGCCATTCAATTTGTTAAAGAAATATCCGGAGCTGCTGGAAATCCTGCATTTGGGAGACAAGGAGCGCAAGGCTTCATTATATAGGGTGTATCGCCGGGACATCGAAGACAACGAAGCGTTCAAGTTTCGGGAAAAGCGTGTCTATCCCATCAAATCGGATGGAGAGATAGATATGCAGCGGGAGTTCATGCACCTAACGACAACTGATGACAAGGAAGCGGAAGGCGCTGCGACGAAGAAAAGAGTCTTCGAGCCAGACCGTTCCCGCCGTCTGCATTGGATTCGCCACCATATCGAGGAAAGGACTTCCCATGTACTGGAGATATTCAGTTGTGAGGAAAGAGATATGAAACACCGTAAGAACATCTACCGGACATACGTGTATGACACAGCGGAAAAATATGTGATCGTCCTCGAACCACAGCGAAGCCCTTACGGGTATTATCTGTTGACCGCCTATTACCTGAATATGCCGGGTGGCGAAAAGAAGATGAAAAAAATGCTGAAAAAGAAGTTGGAGGAAGTGCTATAAAAAACGCAAGGCTCCGAATTGGATCTTGCCAAAACGAGCCTCGAAACCCCTTCTAATTGTAGATGGGCACTGCAAAGGTAGGAATAAAAAACGAAAAATGCAAAAAAATCATGCCCAGCATGTATTTTTTCCTCCGGGAAGCGGTGATAATTCGTTGTTTTCGTTATATTTGGAACCTAAATACAGGTGCGGTCATGCCGTTGCCTGATTGAAAATCCGGTAACGGGAAACACGCTTTGTCGTTGCCACCCATGAGATGCGTATGAAAGTCTATCAGAGCAAACCGAGAATAAAACTTTCACCTGCCATCCGTGACGGGCAGAAATACGTGGAAGTGGAGTTCGACGAGGACGATGCCATCCGGCTGTCGTTGTCGAAAGAGAAGGGCGTGCGGTTCGAGGGGGACAGAGCCTACCTGCCGGAAGAAGGGTTCGACCTGTCCGGTTTTTTCGGCCGCCATGTGGGAACGGCGTTTATTGACTACTCCGCCCTGAAAAACACCCAGCCCAAGAAAAACGGGAAAACCAGCCCCGCCATCCCGCCCGGCTATGCCGAAACGCTGCGGCAACTGCGGTACAGCGAGCATACCGTCCGTGCATACACCACCTATTTCAAGGAGTTCCAGCAATACTTTGCGGGAAGGAACCTCCGCTACATCCGACCGGAAGAAATCAACGCCTACATCGTGCACCTGATTGACACACGGGGGATCTCGTCGTGCCAGCAGAACCTGCGCATCAACTCGATCAAGTTTTATTTCGAGAAGGTGCTGGGATTGGAACGGAAATGTTACGAGGTAAAGCGAGCCAAACGGGAACGGACGCTGCCCGACGTGCTGAGCAAGGAGGAGATAAAATCCATCCTTGACGCAACCGGTCCGGACATCCGGCTGTTCTGCATGTTCTCGCTGCTCTACTCCGCCGGGTTGAGAATCAGCGAGCTGCTGGACTTGAAACCCCACGACATCAACGTAAGCCGTTCGCTGATACGGGTACGGCAGGGCAAAGGAAGGAAAGACCGCTACACGCTGCTGTCGAAGCCCCTTGTCAGGAAGCTGAGCGAGTACACCAAGCTGTACAAGCCGCAGGAATGGCTGTTCGAGCGGTACAAGGGAGAACCGTTCACGGAGAGCATCGTGTCGAAGAAGCTGAAAGAGGCGGCGAAGGAAGCCGGAATCACCAAGCGGGTGTATCCCCACCTGTTGCGGCACTCGTTCGCCACGCATCTGATCGAGCAGGGCACGGACTTGAAAATCGTGAAAGAGCTGTTGGGGCACAACCAACTGAAAACGACGGAAATGTACGTGCACATAGCCGACACTTTCAAGAGCAGCATCCGCACTCCATTGGATGATATTCTTGAAGGTGATAATGAGATAGTTAATTAAGAAAATAACAGCGAAAACTGCTGATAATTACATGTTATCGGTAAAGTTCAAAAGAATGGAAATAAAAGATATAATAACAAGCATAGGCTTTATTGGTGGACGAGATGCTATAATAATTGAACATATAAATATTATAGATTCTCGAACTATCGAAGTGTATGTTAATGTTTCGCGTAATAGCCTATGTGATTTTGTTGACAACTCTATGAGTGCTATTAATCTGAAGTTTGTATTCAATGGAGTAATGAAATTCCAGTTGTACGATTACGAAATGTTTGAAAATAATATTAAAGGTAAAGGGCAAACTGTTTCCTCTATACGAGAGATTGTTAAGTCCACCTATTCCCTAAAGGGACTTCATCACATAATCATAATTGCATACGATGATGTAATGGAGCTTTTATGTACAGAATTTCATAATGAATTGATTACCGATAACAAACAGCAAACCGACTGAATAAGCGGAACGCTGCCAAACATTAGCAACCCCTAAAAGAAAAAAATATGAGCAAGAAAAAGAAACTGGATATATCCTTATACAAAAAAGAGATGCTTCGATTAGTAAATGAAGCTATTGAAAAAATGAAAGCAGAAAAACAAGATTTTGAAGTCTTCACTATATGTATCTATACAGATTTCAATTCTTGTTATAGCGCTGTTTGTCTGGATAGCAAGGAACATTCTGACAGGTCACTTGCAAAAAGTAGGAAGTGGGAAGAAGAACAATATCAGAGATATTTGATGCAAGGTAATTTAGAGCAGGCAGAATTATTCAAACCCAGTGATGAAGTCCGAGAAACGAATCCATCTGAATTTGAACTATCTGATTTTGTCAGTATAGAAAATGCATCTTTCCCTGAAAACTACGAAGAAGATTACAGTGAAGAATGCTGGGAAATAGCAACGCCCATTCTTAGTGAAGTAGCGCAAATCGCCTATAAAGAAGTAAAAGAAAAGTTACGGATACATCCTCTTTTTGAACTTGCAATAAATGGAGAGGAAGATTGGTATTATCCAATATCTCCAATAAAATAGGTTGCTAACAAACAGATGAAACTTTGAAAGCGGTTTATCTGCCAAACATTATCGTCATAAAAAAATGAAGTAAGATGGATGAAATAATTGCACATATAGAAGAACTGTCAAAATTATCTCCATACATAAAATTGTATCGTAATTTTGATCCTAAAATTATATTAAAACATATAGGGAAAATTACAGGAGAGATTGACAGACAATATGTCGATTTTTTATTGAAGACAAATGGTGCTTCAATATTAGATTATTGTTTCTTGGGATTAAAGAACCATAATTTGGGAATGAACATCTATGATAACATGAGCGAATTATGGTTTTTAGACTGTTCTTTGGCTATGCGTTTTTGGGGTATATGCGGAACAAGCAGTGGCGAAAACTTTGGCTATCTTGATAAAGTGGACAGCTCCAGAAATCATTATATCGGTTACTATTCAACAAACGAACCAGAGCATGTGTATCTTGTTGCATCTTCTTTCAAAATATTCATGAATAAGTTTCTGCAACAAGTAGAATCAACATTAACCATTGACAAAAAGGCTATTTATATAGATAATAATGATTGGTTTCTTAACCCTCAAAAACTTATTATAAATGACATTGAAATGGACCAGTACTTACAAAGTCAAGGAACATCAGAATATAAATTGTATGACAGGAAATTTAAATAAACAAAATGGTGACGATAACAAACAGCAAACCGACTAAAAGCGGAACGCTGCCAAACATTAGTGTTTAATATGATAATTGTGTGAAAATGGATGCAAAATTAGAAAATGAATACTCTGGAGATGAAGTTTGGTCTCATTTTGCGGAAACAGTAAAAAAAGAAGTAGATTCTCCTGATTTTAATACAGACTATGATATATTAAACAAGCTGAAGGAGTATCTAAATCCTCATGAGGATATAGCTTACGTAGTATATTATTATTTTTATAACGATAGTATCAAATGGATTCAAAGGGCAATTCCTATCATAGATAATATAAGTCCAATGGAATGTATCAGTTCTAAAGGATTGATTAATAGATTACGAGAGGCATTGTTAAGAACACCCTTGTAATTAATTGGATCTATACTGACATCATGAATAAATAGTTTTAGGTATGAAATGAACACTAACATACACCCAATCGCCCAAAATGGCGATTAGCTGCCAAACATTAGTTGCAGTCAAAAACGAAACAAAAATGAATGTAATATCAGAAAAAGAATATTCGTTCTCAAATGCGCTTTTTTGGAACGTAATGTTGCATCATCATATTCAAGCCTTTGATGAAGAAAGGGATGTGAATTTTGATGAAGTATGGGATGAAGAACTTGCACCAGCATTGTTAGATGAAAAGAGGTACAAGGAATATTGGGGCTGGCTATCTCAAATTGAATTGGAAACATCCGAAAATCAAGGTGAAATAGAAAATCCAAGAACTCTAACACTTCCTATCGGCAGTGATGTTACATTGACAATGGAATTTCATCCTTGTAGTACATACTATTTTTTGAATGATTTTGTAATTGGTGAGGTTAGCGGCAACTTTCATTTGAAATATCTCACATATCCAGAATTGATGCGTATTGCAGAGTTAAAATATGGAGATGTGTTATTTCATCTTCTGTTGCCTCTGTGTGCAATCAGAGAACAAGAGAAAGAGGATGCACTTAATGAGATAGTCCAAAGGCTGCAACAAATCCCACTATTTCGTGAACATTCTGAGTACATAGGCAAATGTATCTTGTATGGGTTGTCAATACCAGATTCTGATATATTAGATATTCCCGAAATAGGAATTATCTGTTTAAGTAATCATTCTTATAGAAATGCTTTAAGGTACGAAGATGATAAAGAAGATATTAAAGGACTGAATATTCTTTTGTCAGAATTGTAAATATGCAACTAACAAGCGGCTCAACCTCCCCTTAAAGGTCGGTTAGCCACCGAACATTAGCAACCTATAAAACGAAAAGGATATGACAACAAAAAAATATGCAAATTATATTGAGAAACAAACGCGAGCAATATACAACGTAATGCTCGAACCTATTTTTGATGAATTTATTATTCATTTGAATGGGAAGAAAATAGGCGTCTTGTATCAGAATCAATGTTATCTTTTACTTACTAATAAAGCCAAAGAGTTGTTACCAGACGCCCCAATATGCCGCCCATATAAAAATCTGCCGGGAGAAAAGGATTTCATATTGGTAGAAAATACAGATGACGAAGGCTTGCTTTCCAAGTTATTCAAAGAAACTTATAATGAATTACATTCTTGGCAGGATTTAATGTGCGATTTTTCATATATTTTTACGGTAAATAGGCTATATATGGAGCACATTGAACGATTATATGATGAGTTCGTTGTTTTATTATCTTCTTGTTGGGATAATGGTTTTTTGAAAAATCGTCCAATAGATACAAAAGGTAGAATTATAAAACTTGAATTTCGTCGGAACGATTTAACACCAGATGGAGAAAAATTTTTCATGCCTTTTGTAACTAAATTCTTTTCATATACTGATAGGACAGCAAAGACACCTTCTGAAAAATTGATTACTAAATGGTTGAATGAGGTGAAAAATAAATAAGAATAGGTTGCTAACATACAGATGAAACTTATAAGGTGGTTTATCTGCCAAACATTAGTTGCTATTAAACAAATATGAATATAGTAAATAAAAACATATCCTGTCCTGTTTGCGGACAACATCCTATTTGCCCGCCCCATGAGGTATGCGCTGTTTGCTTCGAAAAGGCAAAAAACACTTATGCGGAATTTTGGGAACGTTCAAATCAAATAATAAAGGAGCGCTATGGATTAGAATGCAGTAGTTCATCCATGATAAAAGATTGGATAGAAGAAAACTCAAATGGACTTGAAGCGATAAAAGTGATAGCAGAATCTATTTTAGATTATATAGAGGATGACAAAGACCATCAATGGCACAAACAGCGAATACGTTTCATGCAAGACATGGTAAAAGAGCTTGATATGAAGTATTTTGCTCCAGCAACAAGACAACAGATAAATGACTTTGCACAATCGGCAGTCGATTTTTGGGATGGAAAAATAACCACCCAAGAAGCCAGAGAACGCCTTCTGTCCATGCGCAAGATTGTTCAAAAGGACATTATGAAATCTTCTGACTGGGAACCTAAAGATTTTCTGCTTTGGATGATGATGCCGGAAGAAAATTTTGACTGGATGTGGGGCCAATGGTTTGAGTGCATTCACGCTTGCATTCCCGACAAGTGTAACGATGAGTTGTGGATAAAAATGTTTCATAAACATTTCCATAATGAAATAAAGGCATGGATAGATAAATTGGGCAACTAATTACATGTTACCGATTAACAATGACAATATGAAATGGTATAAAATATACTTGAATGGAGAAAATCGAATATGGAAGAAATGTATTACATATTCGTGGGAGTTTATATATGAAGATAAAGAAATTAATTTTCAAAGAATTATAGATTCATCTTCATCGGAAAGGTATCAAATAAAAGCTCTTATCAAAGGTAAGGGGCTAATCGCTAAAAGTATATCTGGATTTGGGCAAATAAGAATGCCAGAATTTGCTGAAGTCAGCCATTTGTTTCTTGTCAGAGAAGATATATTGAATATAAACGAATTGTCCTCCATAAAAGGAATTTCTTTAAAAAGGGTTTCAGTACATGGAGATTTCCCACTTGATTATATGGCAATTATTTTTAATGAAGTAATTGATTGTGTTGACAATATTCATTCCAAACGAGAAGAATTTGAATGCATGAGTACACTTGTATTAGATATGTCTAAAATACCTTCATCTGTAGATGGGTTCTTTTTAAAAGGGTGGAATAAATACGGTTTTTATAAAAACATTGTCAATGAAAATATGAAAATGCAATTACTTCATTTGTATAAGGCAAATGAGTTTTTAAAATTTAAAGAAATAGAAATAAATGGCACATCGGTAACAAATGGATAAATCTCCGTAAGAGAGATTATCCGCCGAACATTAGCATCGAAAAATTATAATTAAACCAATATGAAAGCAAAGATAGGGAACATCTATACTATCTATAATAATCGTTTAAGGCTTTATACAGCCTGTCAGATTATAAATATAATAGAGGATAAGGGTGACGCAATTTGTCTTTATCTGGATTGGACTGGAGAATCTCCTCTTCATCCAGTACAGATGGAAAATCTCCAACCTCTTTATATGGATTTCATGTATTGGGAGCGGCAATTATGTGTAGCCAATGTCGATATAGATGTTCCAGCTTATTTTATATTTGTAGGTAATATTCCTCCTCTTACAAACGAGGAAAACTCATATTTGGGTACAAGGAATTATGGGTATGATGTATATAGGCAAATTAAATGGCAACAGATTCCTGAAGAAAGGAGAAAAGCGTTTAAGATTGCAATGAAAAGCGAGGAAACAGTATGGCTTAATGGAACTGAATATAAAATAAGTTCGCACTATATAGATGACACCCATTGCCCGTTTTCCAAAGCAGATGAATTAAAAGTATTCCCATGTCTTTCTACGCTGGTTCTTAAAGAATATCATCAGGGGCTCATTGATTATTTGGATGATACACCGTTTATTACAGAACTGACATATAAGGGTAAAGGACAGAGAAGTCTTGATTTTCGTGGTACAAGCCTACGAAAACTTCTCATAGATTTGACTGGAATTGATGAACTATGGTTGAATGATGAAATGGAACAGTTATATCTTTTGAATGATACAATTAGTCCATGTGTTATTCATGCAAGAGATAACGGGGCTAACCTTCTCTTACAATACCGTAAAATATTTCACCCCTACCCTGAACTTTCCAATCTCAACAGTCTTCATGGCATAGAAATTAATGAAGTAGATATGAACGATATATTCTCCGTTTACCCTAATCTGAAAGAACTCTGGTTATGGGGAAAACCCGGGTATATCAGAAACTTCTCGGCACTCGAAAGGTTTAGGAACATTGAAGTTTTCGCAACGAGGAATCTTTTTGGCTTCAGTTCAGAGGATATTCCGATGCCAGAACGGATGGAACATCTAAACTGGCTTTGGATGACAGGTTTGCCAGAAGATGCGGAAAAATGTATAAAAAAATTATACAAGAAGCGAAAAAACGAAGGAATGAATCTCTCCGTCACGCAGGCAAGAAAACCAGAGTGGATAAAAGAAAATATGGATAATCCATTCAGAGATTGGGATGACAGTGATTATATCTCACCCTCTTCCGCCAAAAAAGCCATTATCCAGTACAAGAAGACACGAAACGAGTTGCTCGCCCTGAATGTTCAAAATGATCCGGAGGCGCAAACTAAAGCAATTGCAGCGGTAGAGGAATATACAAAGACATTTAATCGAATGAGATGTATCGAAACTGATGAACGGGATCTGGTATACGAGGTATTGTGTTCAATAATTGACTGCATGAATAATCCAATAATTGATAAGGCAAGATTGCTGGATAGATTCGAGGAACTACGGGATTTTTGAGAAACAAGTATAAAAACCGTAAATAAAAAAACGATGCTAACAAACAGCAAACCGACTAAATAAGCGGAACGCTGCCAAACATTAGTGTCATATAAAATGGAATGAAAAAGATAATAGAAATAATCAATAAAGATTGGTACTCCAATCCGCCATGTAATCAACAAATGATGTTAAGATTGGAAAGCTCGTTTCCGTTGCCAGATGACTATAAGGAATTTATGTCATGGAGTAATGGAGGCGAAGGCTATATTGGTAGTCAATATGTGACATTATGGAAAATTGAAAATGTGATACAACTAAACAACGACTACCAAATACAACAACATTTGTCTGAAAAATATTTGGCTATAGGCACTGATGGCGGTGATAACTGCATTGGCTTTTATTTTGGGAATCCTACTTTTATTTTTTTACAGCCATTAGGAGATTTAGACTCGTCCGTGAATAGATTTGTAGCCCGGTCGTTCACCGACCTGTTCATTAATTGGCTGGAAACAAGGAATGAAAATGACACTAACAAGCGGATTAATCTCCCATAAGGTCGATTATCCGCCGAACATTATCTGCCCATAAAAAGAATGAATATGAAGATAGAATTAGAAAATTGTCAAAAAAGTCTTACTCTCAAAGATTTTGAAGAAGTTGAGAGCAAGTTGGGTCATGTTTTGCCGGAAAGACTGAAAGAGTTCTATTTGCAATATAATGGAGGAGAACCTAAACAGCAAACCATCTCCATAAACAAATATTACGAAGTGGAAATTAGAATTTTCCAACCGTTCAAATATAATAAGAGTTTTAAGAATGCTCTTTTTCATACTGTTGAAGGAGAAACCTTGGAGCATCGTAGTTCTAATTCGATTTCTGACAATATTCTGTTATTTGCCAGTGGACATAACAATTTGAGAAATATTGGTGTAATTGCAATCAATATAAAAAACAGAGCTGTATATTTTTATAAAATTATTGGTTTTGTAAAAAATAGCGATGCATTTATTTTTGATGAACCTCAATTGATAGCGGATTCAATAGATGATTTTTTCAATAATCTCATTGCTTTCTCAAAAATCGAAGAGGAACAACAAACGGAGATTATAGAAATAGAAGGTGTAATGCCTGAACTTTCGGATTGTTCGGCTTCGCTAACAAAAGAGGATATAAAGGATTTTGAGGCGGAGTTGAACGTGAAAATTCCGGTAAGCATGAAGAAATTTTATCTCAAATTTAATGGAGGGATGCCTTCTCCATATTGTTATCAACCGCAGGACGAAGATATGGATTGGGTGGAAATAAAAGCGTTCTTTCCGATAAAGGAACGCACCAATGCTTTTGAAACAATTGAAGTCATAGCCAAAGATATATGGAGTAGGAATTTAATGCCATGCAACCTGTTGCCTTTTGCTATGGATTCGGGTGGCAACTATTATGCGTTGAACTTGAAGAATAAAAAGATTTACTATTACTTAACTGACGAATGGGACGAAAATGCTTCAAGAGAATATAACTTTGAAACAAATACTTGTTACATCGCCCAGTCATTCAATTACTTTATAAATCATTTCATCGAAGAAGAGGAATAAAGCGGGCAGATAACAAGCGGATCAATCTCCTTTAATGATGATTATCCACCGAACATTATCAATATATTGGAAAATGGAAACTTTAATAGACCAACTAAGAATACAAATTGACCCAATAATGCAGTCAGAAGGCTTTACTTTTGAAAAGGATTCTTATATAAAAGTCCTTGATGAAGCCAAGGGGCTGTATTGTGAATATCAGTTTGAAATACGAAAGAAAATTGGTGGCGATTATTATTTTCTACACATCAAAATCAATATTCTCCACGAAAGCATAAGTAGATTTCTGAACTCAATAAATATAAATAGAATTGAATTAGATTTTTGCCGATTGAGTAAGTATATGAAACGGAATATGATTAAAGAGTTGCAAAATAGCAGAGTTATAGCGACTCTTTCTCAATGGTCTGATATAGATGACTTATTCAGAACAAAGGTTACAATGTGGTCTTGTTCTATTTATGATATTCAAGAAATTGAAGATTTCAAACAACAATTCTTGGAACTTTTCAATAAAGGAAACGAATGGATTAGCAAAGCATCGGATTGGGACTTCTTAGTTAAATGGAATATTGATCATCGATTTTATGATAGGGCACTATGTATTTTAAAGTTTCTTGGAGATAAAGAACAATTTGCATCTATCAAAGAATCGGCTATCAAACAGCTTCAAGGTAAGAAACAATATTTAGAGTTGCTTGAAGAAATAACCATAAATTGATACATTGATAACAAACAGCAGACCGACTGAATAAGCGGAACGCTGCCAAACATTAGTAATAAATATGAAATCTGAATTTCACAGTGTTATAAATGAATTTCAACGTTTACTCAATGAGTATAACTTTAAGTGCCCTAAGAAATTATGGTATGATGATCTTATATGTTTAAGTAAACATATCATTGATATATATTATTGTTATATAATAGCACGAGTATATAAACATAATGGCTCATTAGAAGTAACAATGTGGGTTGGTGTCATTGATCGTCCGGATGATGGGCTTGAAAATCTGTCAGCAAACATTAAGATCCAGATTGGATATAACCAAACCTGCGATGAAACTTTTTTCAAAGAATGCGAAAGTAAAATAGTCAATATTATTGAAAGTGGCAGTTTGGTTAATTTAATTAATGTGTCTCAAAAAGAAATGAAGACACCTTCTTTTCATAATGGGCGATATGAGGTGTTTACCTTATATCTCATGCCGTTTTATAAGATGGTCTTGGAACAGGCTAATTACAATAAGAAGATACTAAACAGTAAAAAAAACTGCCGGGTTATTATTGAAAATATTTTCAATAATAACCTATCAGGGGAAATGAAAATGTTCTTTGATAAACTTGGGCTAAATTCCACTATTGACATAATTTGGGAGTTATGTTACATTTATTCTCTGTGAAATATATTACTAACAAGGTCGATATAACAGCTAAACGCTGTCCCTCACCAACCCATTATAAACTCGTAAAATAAAAATATGATTGAAGCACTGAAAAATATAGGATTCGTCGTTACAGAACGATTGGAAAGAAAAGAATTAAGCTCTGATTTACAAAATCGGTATTCCGAACTTCCTGCGGACTATCAGGAGTTTTTACAACGGTTTCAGACAATCACGAATGAAAGTGATAATGTATGGTTTAATTCCATAGAGGACTTTAACGGAGAAAGCGATAGCGGATTCCGTTGGAATGAATTTGAGCTGATGGGACTTGAGGCGTTGGCAGATGATAAGGAATCCTGCGATATGATTCGCCTGTTTTGGGATAGCCATATTCCTATTCTTATGTCAGTAAAAGACGGATACCAATATTTGTGCATAGATTTATCTCCGGAAAATTACGGTAAAATCTATTATGGAGTTGAACCTGAATTTGAAGATTCGGCAGAATTTGTTTGCGATAGCTTCAATCATTTATTGGAAATGTTGTCTTCCAATAAAAAGAATGATATACTGACAAATTTCAAATAGGTTTATAACAAGCAGATAAATCTCTCTGAAAGATTGATTGTCCACCAAACATTACTAACGATAACAAATTTGTATGAAAGTTTTTATTGGAGGTGAATTGGAACATAGTATTTCTGATAAGTTTCGTAAAGCAAGAAACTCTGTAATAGAATATATGGATTGTCTATGTGATATTTCATATATTAATGAACTAAGTTTCTATGTATTCTGCTTAAAAGGATTTACTACAAATCCATTAAGTAGATATTCGAAAAAACGTAATCGGATAGAATTGGAAATTCTACTCCCATTTGATAAATTTGAAACAGCAAATGATTCTCAATGCGTTGAGATATTGAAACAAAGTATTCTTGATGCTATTGAGAACTATAAAAATAAAAACATTCCACAACAATATATTGATGTAATTGTAGAAAAAATGAAAGCATCAATTAATGAATTCGTTAGTAACAAATAGCACTACTGCTTAAAGCGGAACGATGATAATCGGCTTCTGCCGTGAAATGGAAATTAGCCGATATGTAAGTAATCCCAGAGATAGAACCGATGCTTATTCTCTTACCGTTTATCATACCCAGTGTATAAACCCGAAGTAAAACATCAGTGCGACATTTACCACGGTCAGGGCGATAGCGATAAGGACTATTTTGGCGAGCTTCCTGCCGGGATGTTTCATCTTTCTGTAATATTCACGGAGCGCTTCACGCCGCCCGGCTGTGTAGCGGAGTTGACAGAACAAGTCGGGAAGAAAGCAGAGCATCATTACTACGGCAAAAGCAACAATCCAACTGAAATAGCGAAACATCAACGGTGTTCCAAGCGGTACGAGTATGGCAAAGAGCCAGCAAAAGAACAACAGCATACGCCCGTTAAGGTTGGTATGCTCCCTTTCGTGCCATATCTCGGCTACATACCACATATAGTCGATGAAGCAGATCCGGTATTTGCAATTGTCCTTATCCATCTTGTTACAAAAATAGTGTTTTCTACCCACTTAACCATTACTTCATGCCGAAAAACACCACGCAAAATAAAAAATACCCCGTCGGCAAGCCGACGGGGTATTTTTATCCTCACTTGTCCTTTATCAGGTGCGACAGCTCCGGATCAGCCTTGATGCGCTCAATTTCGTCGGCGACAATCTGCCTGACCTCGTTCTTGATGCGGTAGTAGTTGGCGTCGATCTGCTGCTGCATGGTGTCGTTGCCGTCCTTGTCGGTGAAGTCGATGATCTGCGGTATCTTCACGTAGCGGGCGGTCTCCCGCTTGACCTGCTCGTTATCCACGACAATCTCGGCATGGAAAATCTTCTGCTCGATACGCTCGTCGAAATTGTCGGCGACCGCCCCGACGAACATACCCTGCGTGAGGTTGGAAATCTTGCTTGCCGGAATGAGGCTGTCCATCTGGGTGTTGATGGAGACGGAGGTCTCGTTCCGGTTGATGGTCATGTTCTGCCGTTTCTGCAAGACCTTGCCGAAACGCTCGGACAGTGTCTTGGCAGTTTCGGCAACTACCTGACCTGCAAAGACATTGCCGACCGTATTGCAAATCACAGCGGACTCTTTGTCTCCGTAATCACGCTTTAACTGGCTGAAATCCTGAAAGCCGAGCATGACGGCTACCTTGTTGCTTCGGGCGGTGGCAATCAGGTTATCCAGCCCACGCATATAGATGGTGGGCAGCTCGTCGATAATCACGGCGGATTTGAGCCGTTTCTTCTTGTTGATGAGCTTCACGATGCGGGAGTTATACAGACCGAGAGCCGCACCGTAGATGCCCTGCCTGTCGGGGTTGTTGCCGACTACCAGCACTTTCGGCTCTTCGGGATTGTTGATGTCGAGGGTGAAATCGTCCGCCGTCATTACCCAATAGAGAGCCGGGGAAATCATGCGGGAAAGCGGGATTTTCGCCGAAGCTATCTGCCCCTGCAACTGCTCCACCGCCGAGGATTCCCATGCGTCCATGAAGGGAGAAAGGTAGTTCTCCAGCTCCGGGTAAGAGGTGAGGATGGGGAAAATGTCGGCGTACTTGCGGTTCAGGAACTCAATGGCATGGGGGAAGGTGCAATACTTGCCGTTCTTGTAGATTTTGAGATACCATATAATACTGGCTAACAGAATGATAGGCGATTCTACGAAGAAGTCGCCCTGTTTGGAAATCCACGTGCGGTTCAAATTTAACATAATCGTGTAGGCACTCTCGTAGGCATCGGATATGTCGGTCATGAAGTCCGGGTGGATGGGGTTGCAGCGGTGGCTCTCCCTCGGATTGTCGAAGTTTATCACGTAGAACTTGGGTTTGACCTTGTAGCCGTCCAAATGGGCGAGCAGGTGGTTGTAGGCTATCTCGGAGAGGTCGGGGTACTTGAAATCATACAGGAAAAGCGAATAGCCCTTCTCGATGGTCTGTTTTATGTATTGATTGATAATTGCATAGGACTTGCCCGAACCGGGCGTGCCCAAGACCATCGTCGCACGGAAGGGATTGACAAGGTTGATCCATCCGTCATACGCCTTGCCCCTGAACCAGAAGCGGGTGCGGAGGTTGACGGAATACTCGTTCTCCTTCAGCTCGGTCTCCTGCATAAAACTCTCGTTCTCGACGTTGAACACGTCTTCGAGCAGGTCGGTCTTCAGCAGACGGGACATCCACAGCCCCGCCATGAGCAGGCAGATATACCCGGCGGTGAGGGTGGCGATATACAGTACGGTGTCCGCCGGAAGCGGCAGAGGAAGGGCGAGCAGCCACCAGTTGCCGAAAAAGAGCAGCAAGCCGGACACGCCGCAAAGGATGATCCTGCGCCACGTGATTTTCTGTTCCTTCACGCCCTTTGTGCCGAGGCAGCTAAGGGCGAGGAACAGCACGGCGAAGAGCTTCGTCCAAAGGATATTGGAGAACAGCCCGGCGGTACGCTGGAAGCCGAGCAATATCCTATCGACCACGCCGATGTCGATGCCCCACTCCCGGACGGACTGGTAACAGAACCAATAAATATTGATGACTACAAATAAAATGCTTATCGCACGCATGAACTCCATGACTTTGGCGAGTCCACGCAAATCGTCTTCGTTTTGCATAATTCGTTGAATTTTAGGTTGATTATTGTTGCCTGCCGTACCTGCGCTTCTTCTTCCTTTTCCGCTGCTGCGGTGCGGACTGGTCGCCGGATGCGCCGCCCTGCACGGGTGCGAACAGGCTGAAAACGTTTGCCACATTTTCGGCGGTGCTGTCCTTGTGGTCGGGCTGGTACACTGTATCACGTTCCTGCCATTCAGATGTGCCGGAATGTTCCTGCTGCTGTACGGGGTGCGTACCTTCCTGCCCGGCGAAAAGGTCGTTGAACACGCCTGCGGAGAACTCCTTGCCCAGACGGGAGCCGTTGAAGACGGCTTTGGCGGCATGGTCGATGAAGGTAGCCCCATAGATGCGCCCGGCTTCATTCTGACGGAATACCACGCCGATGCCCTGCCGCATGAGTTCCCGCTCGAACTGCGCCCGGTCATGCCCTGCGGTCTGCATGGCGGCTGCCACCTTTCCGGCGGTGGCGGCGGCGACCTCCTTGTGGGTCTTTTCCCATGCGGCAGCGTTGTGCATCCGCCTTTCGAGGGCAGCGATGCCCGCCTCCTTGCCGAACACGGAGGACTTGAAGGGCTTGCCGACCTTGTTGCCCTCCCTGTCGGTTGCCGAATAGGTCAAGCCGTGATACTCCCGCCCGCCGTATTCCCCCTTCACCTCGTCCACCGTGATCCCGTAAAGGGAAAGGACGGCACGGTATTCGCCCAATGTACGGAAACGCCACTCCCGGGCGAGCGGGCGGATGACTCCTGCCAACTGCCCCTTGAGGTTGCCGTCCCCGTAACCGACGGGCGACAAGGGCAGCCCCTCCTTCCACTGCTTGGGCGTAGCCGGGACAAGACCGAACTGCCGTTCCAGCTCCCGGCATACCTTCATCGAACGCCCGTGCTCGTAGCTGTCGGAAATCGCCCGCCCGGTTTCGTCCACCCGGACGGAAACGATGTGCAGGTGCTCCCGCCCGATGTCGTTGTGGCGATAGACGATATAGGGCTGGTCGCCGAAGCCCATGCGCCGCATATACTCCTCCGCCAAGCTGACAAACCGCTCCTCGCTCAAGCAATCCTTCGGGTCGGGATTGAGGGAGATGTGCAGGACGGGCTTCTCGGTCTTGCGGTTGGCTGTGAGGTAATCACCGAACGAGCGGGAAAGATGCCCTACCGTGTAGGGGTTATCACCCTGCGGCTCGATAATCCGGCTGGTGAAAAGCACGTCGGCGTGCCGTTCGTCCACCTTCAACTGGTTGTAGGCAAGCACCCCATAAAGGCTGCTGCCGTGCGAGATCTTGGCTATCATCGGACGGGGTATTTGCTCCGGAACTCCTCCACCAGTGCGGAAATCCGCTTGCTTAACTCGACCAGTTCGAGGGTATGCCGCTCCAGCTTGTAGAGGAAAGCGAGGGCTTTCTTCTCCGAGAAATTGGATTTGAGCGCACGCACGCATTGGTTGTAGTTCGTGCCTATGGCACGGAACTGCGAGTGGAAAGTGGTCAGGCGCATGTAGAAATCCTGCGTCCCCTTATCCAGTTTAATGACCTTAATCTCCCTGCCGAAAAGTGCGGAAACGATAAACTCCGCCTTGGTCGCCTTGCCCGACTCGTCGAAAAGCGCGAGGAAACGGGCGTTGTCCCCGTCGTCCAGACGGAACACGTAGCGGTGGCGCATCTTGTCGGGCTTGGGCTTTCGCCCGTGGTTGCCCGCATACTTCTTCTGATTGTCCATCATCCTGTAAAATTTTAAGTGAAACATGGTCTGAAAACGCCGTATGCCTACGGCTCTCCCCCGTGAGCAGCCCCCGACTCCGGAGGGGGATGCCACATCGAGGGGGCAAGGTGGTGGTGAGGCACGAAATTCATTTCGAGTGCCGCAGCACACAACTTGCCATTTTCGTTTGAAAATAAAATCCGTCCTGCCGGACAGATTGGGGATGCCCTTGCCTGTTGCGGAGTGCCGGGGCACTCCCTCGGGCGGTTGCCGTTCTTCTCCATTCTTACTCCATTTTGGTTTCCGCCTGCAAAGTAACAGCCCTTTTTCCGTCCGGACACCATGCCCGGATGCGACAAACCTACGGGTGGAAAGACAATGCACGACACACTGATAATCAAACGGATAAACTACCGGTATTTTGATATTCCTTTGCGCCGTGGAAGCGGTGAAACGACTGTCCGGATAGACAAGGAAACAACCGGATAGCTGATCGGACGGACAGCCGAACGGCTGACGGTCTTGCCGGACAAACGGACAGACAGCCGGATAACCAGCCGGACGATTGGCTGAATGATTAAACAGCCAAATGACTAAACGGCTAAACGGTCAAACGGCTAAACAGCCGGATGATTGGATGAACGGATGATTGGATGAACGGCCGGATGTCGGGCTGAATGTATGACCGGATGAATGAACGGATGAACGGACGGATGAACGGCAGAGTGGCTGAAAGGCTGACTGATTGAGTGAACAGAGAAGCGGCTGCACGGGCAGCCGGATGAATAACCAACAGAATGACGATATGGACAGACAGACATTGAACGTGGCTTTCGCCACACAGAAAGGCGGCAGCGGCAAGACGGCTATCACGGTGCTGGTGGCTGGCTACCTGCACTACCGCTTGGGGTGTCCGCTGGCGGTGATCGACTGCGACTTCCCGCAGTACAGCCTGTACGAGATGCGGGAACGGGACAGCCGGGCGGTACTGGAGAACGAATACCTGAAACGGGCGGCTTACGAACAGATGCGGCAGCCGGGGCGTGCCGCCTATCCGGTGCGCAAGTGCCGGGTGGAGCAAGCCCCCGACACGGCAAGGGAGCTGGCGGCGGAAGGCTGCTACAACCTGCTCTTCTTCGACCTGCCGGGCACGGTGAACTCGGCGGGCATCCTGCGCACGATCGCACAGATGGACTACATCTTCGCCCCGGTGAGTGCGGACAAGGCGGTATTGGAGAGCACGCTCTCCTTCCTCGACGTGCTGCAACGGATGATGCTGGGCAAGGAGACGAGCCGCCTGAAGGGGCTTTACCTTTTCTGGAACCAAGTCGATAAGCGGGAAACGAGCGGGCTGTACGAGAAGTACGGGCAGGTGGTTGCCGACATGGGGCTGCCGATGCTGCAAACCCGCATCCCCGACACGAAACGCTTCCGCAAGGAGGCGGACAGTACGGGACGGACGGTGTTCCGCTCCACGCTGCTGGCTCCCGACAGGCGGATGCTGGCAGGCAGCGGCATCCCCGAACTGACCCGTGAGATAGCGACCATCCTCAAACTGGAAGGCTATGAAGAAACAGCGGAATGAGAAGCCCATCGACGAGGAGCTGCTGATGCGGATGATGGCGGGCGAGGCGGCAGGGACGGGAGAACCGGAAACCGGAAAGGGGGAAACCGCCGTGCCGGTGGAGAAGGCGCAGGAAGGGAAGGCGGCGGACACAAGACGGCGCAAGGGAAGGCAGGCGGACTACGAGACGACCTTCCTCAAAGGCATGGACATCCCCGCCCGCTACGGCAAGCCGGTCTATGTGCGCCGTGAGTACCACGAGCGCATCGCCAAAATCTCGGTGATGCTGACGGGCGGCAAGGTGTCGCTCTCGGCATACATCGACAACGTGCTGGCGCAGCACTTCGAGCAATACCGGGAGGAGATCGAGGCGGCATACGCCGGGAAACTGGAGAACCTCTTTTAAAAAAGGAAGGAGGAAACGGCATGATACTGAAATTATCGCTCACCGTCCTGCTGCTCTATTACCTCGCCGTGCTGTGGAAATACTACCGGCAGGACATCGCCGGGATATTCGGGACAGCGGAGACGGACGAAGACACGGACGGAACGGGAAAGGAACCGGGGCAACCGGGCGAGCCGTACACGGTCATGGGAGAAAGCACCTACCTGCCCTTCGCAGCGGAGGACGGGGAGGAAGCGGCAGCCGGAGCCGTGGACGAGCCCGCAGCGGAGGACGACGGGGCGGACTACTCCGACATCGAGCCGGAGGAGGACGAGGAGGAGACGGACTATGAACCCACGCCGGAGGAGATCCGGGAACTGGAGGAGGAAGAGGAATTAGGGGCTTATTACCCGGACGGCAACCCCGACTTCGCCACGGGGTACTCCTTCGATGACCTGAAAAAGGTGCGCCGGGTACTGGTGTCGGACAATGCGGACGAAAAGGCGGAGCGGGAAGCCCGTGAGGTGCTGCCGTCCGTGATGGGGTCGGACATCTGGGAGGCGATGCTGGACGAGTTCGAGGGCGCACGTGAGCGTGTCGCCCGGCTGATGGACAACCATAATGTTTAATTAAAATTATCAAGACAAATGAGACAAAAGAGAATCTTATTCACGGCGGCCTGCATACTGGCTGCCGTGGGCGCAATGGCGCAGGGAAACGGGCAGGCGGGCATCACCGAAGCCACGCAGATGGTCACCTCGTATTTCGAGCCGGGAACGAAACTGATTTACGCCATCGGTGCGGTGGTCGGCTTGATCGGAGGGGTGAAAGTGTACGGGAAGTTCAGCTCCGGAGACCCCGACACGTCGAAGACGGCGGCGAGCTGGTTCGGAGCCTGCATCTTCCTGATCGTGGCGGCTACCATCCTGCGTTCGTTCTTCCTGTAAAACAGCGGACTATGGACATGGAAATCAACAAGGGGATCGGCAGGAACGTGGAGTTCAAGGGGCTGGAAAGCCAGTACCTCTTCATCTTCTGCGGCGGTCTGCTCGCCGTGTTCGTGGTGTTCGTCATCCTGTACATGGCGGGCGTGAACCAGTGGGTGTGCATCGGCTTCGGCGTGGCTGCGGCTACGCTGCTGGTATGGCTGACCTTCCGGCTGAACGCCCGGTACGGCACGCACGGGCTGATGAAGGCAGCCGCCCGCAGGAGGCATCCGAGATACGTGGTGAACCGCCTGAAAATCCCCCGATTATTTACTTTCAAACACTGGCAAGAATGAAAAACGTAATGAAAGCGGCGACGCTCGAAAGCAAGTTCCCGCTACTGGCGGTGGAGAACGGCTGCATCGTGAGCAAGGAGGCGGACGTGACGGTCGCCTTCAGGGTGGAACTGCCCGAACTGTTCTCCGTTACGGGGAGCGAGTACGAGGCGATCCACTCGGCTTGGCACAAGGCGGTGAAGGTGCTGCCGGACTACTCCATCGTACACAAGCAGGACTTCTTCATCGAGGAGAAGTACCGGCCGGAAACGGACAGGGACGACCTGAGCTTCCTGAGCCGGAGTTTTGAGAGGCACTTCAACGAACGCCCGTTCCTCTCGCACACCTGCTATCTGTTCCTGACCAAGACCACGAAGGTGCGGAGCCGTCAGGAAAGCACGTTCTCCACCCTCTGCAAGGGCAGGCTTGTCCCCAAGGAGATAGAAGACCGGGAGACGGTTACGAGGTTCCTCGAAGCCGTCGGGCAGTTCGAGAAGATCATGAACGACTGCGGTTTCGTTACGCTGCGCCGCCTCACGACGGACGAGATCACCGGGACGGAACAGTCGGCGGGCATCGTGGAGAAGTACCTCTCGCTCTCGCAGCACGACACGACGGTGCTGAAGGACATCCAGTTGAACCCGGAGGAGATGCGCATCGGCGACGACATCCTCTGCCTGCACACCCTCTCGGACACGGAAGACCTGCCGGGCAAGGTGGCGACGGACAGCCGCTACGAGCGGCTCTCGACCGACCGCTCGGACTGCCGGCTGTCGTTCGCCGCCCCGGTGGGCGTGCTGCTGGACTGTAACCACTGCTACAACCAGTACATCTTCATCGACGACCACGGGGAGAACCTGAAACGCTTCGAGCAGACCGCCCGGAACATGCACTCGCTCTCCCGCTACTCCCGCTCCAACCAGATCAACAAGGCTTGGATCGAAGAATACCTGAACGAAGCCCACTCGAAAGGGCTGACCTCGGTGCGCTGCCACTGCAACGTGATGGCATGGAGCGACGACCGGGAGGAGCTGAAACGCATCAAGAACGAGGTGGGCAGCCAGATTGCCCTGATGGAGTGCAAGCCGAGACACAACACGGTGGACGTGCCCACGCTCTTTTGGGCGGCGATACCGGGCAACGAGGGGGACTTCCCCTTCGAGGAGAGCTTCTACACGTTTATCCCGCAAGCCCTTTGTTTCTTCACCGAAGAGACGAACTACAAGGACTCGCTCTCGCCGTTCGGCATCAAGATGGCAGACCGGGTGACGGGCAGACCGCTTCATCTGGACATCAGCGACCTGCCGATGAAGAAGGGCGTGATCACGAACCGCAACAAGTTCGTCTTGGGGCCTTCGGGGTCGGGAAAGTCCTTCTTCATGAACCATTTGGTACGCCAGTATTACGAGCAGAACAGCCACATCGTGCTGATCGACACGGGCAACTCGTACCAAGGGCTGTGCGAGCTGATACACAGCAAGACCAAGGGCGAGGACGGGATTTACTACACGTACACGGAGGAGAAGCCCATCAGCTTCAACCCCTTCTTCACGGACGACTACAAGTTCAGCGTGGAGAAGAAGGACAGCATCAAGACGCTGCTGCTGGCACTGTGGAAGGGCGAGCATGAGAAAATCACGAAGACGGAGAGCGGCGAGCTGGGCAGTGCGGTCTCGGCGTACATCCGCCGGATACAGCAAGACCGGAACATCGTGCCCTCGTTCGACACCTTCTACGAGTACATGCTGAACGATTACCGGAAGGAGCTGGCTGCAAGGGACATCAAGGTGAGCCGGGCGGACTTCAACATCGACAACTTCCTGACCACGCTCAGGCAGTATTACAAGGGCGGTCGCTACGACTTCCTGCTGAACTCGAAAGAGAACATCGACCTGCTGCACAAGCGGTTCATCGTATTTGAAATTGACAGTATAAAAGATAACGCCGAGCTGTTCCCCGTGGTTACGATCATCATCATGGAAGCCTTCATCAACAAGCTGCGCCGCCTGAAAGGGGTGCGGAAGATGCTGATCTGCGAGGAGGCTTGGAAAGCCCTTTCCTCGCCGAGTATGTCAGAATATTTGAAGTACATGTACAAGACCGTCAGAAAATATTTCGGCGAGGCGATTGTCGTCACGCAGGAGGTGGACGACATCATCTCGTCCCCCATCGTGAAGGAGGCTATCATCACCAACTCTGACTGCAAGATCCTTCTGGACCAGAAGAAGTACATGAACAAGTTCGACGGCATCCAGTCGATGCTCGGTCTGACGGACAAGGAGAAGTCGCAGATACTCTCCATCAACCTCGCCAACCATCCCGGACGGAAGTACAAGGAGGTGTGGATCGGTCTGAACGGGGTGCAGTCGGCGGTGTATGCCACGGAGGTATCGGCTGCCGAGTACCTGACCTACACCACCGAGGAGAGCGAGAAGACGGAGGTGTTCGCACTGGCGGAAGAGCTGGGCGGGGATTTGGAGCTTGCCATCAAGCGGCTGGCGGAGACGAAGTATAAATAATGTGCCGATGTGCCGGCGGGGAACGGCGGACAGGCTGCCGGACGGGTGGCTGATTGACCGGACGAACGGCTAAAGGGTCGGATGATTGACCAAACGGCTAAACAGTTAAACGGTTGGATGGCTAAGCGGCTGGATGTACAAACGGCTAAACGGTATGGAGAGAATAAAATTTTGTAAAACTTAAAAAAAAACGGAATCAAGATGAGACGATTGAATTTGATCCTGCTGCTGTCGGCGGTGACGGTGGCGCTGGCGTTTGTCATTTCCTGCAAGGAGACAAATGCGGAACGGTTGGAAAAGATGTGCGGCGAGTGGGTCAGCACGGGCGGCAAGCCGCCCTTCACCCTCTGGGAAGAGGACGGCAAGTACCGTGTGACGGTCATGCACAGGAACCACAAGGGCGGCACTGAAGCGGAGACCTACCTCGTCCGGGAAACGGAGGGGGTGCTGTTCATCGAGACGGGCTTCGCCGTGATGATGGATTATGACCGGGAGAAAGACCGCATCCGGCTGTCGCCGGGCGGAGAGTACCGAAGAAAGAGTGACGGAACCCTAAAACAGTAAGGACATGAGAACGATAAAGGCAATCATTCTGGGCGTGGCGTGCCTGACGGCAGGTGCGGCCAACGCCCAATGGGTCGTACACGACCCCGGCAATCTGGCGCAGGGCATCATCAACACGGCTAAGGAGATCGTGGAGACCTCCGCCACCGCACAGCACACGCTGGACGGTTTCAGGGAGACGGCGAAGATATTCGAGCAGGGGCGGAAGTATTATGATGCGCTCAAGGCGGTGCATGACGTGGTGAAAGGCGGCGTGAAGGTGAAGAAGTCCATCGGGCTGGTGGCGGACATCTCGGAAATCTACGTGCGCAACTACCAGAAGATGCTGGGCGACCCGAACTACACGCCGGACGAGCTGGAAACCATCTCGTTCGGGTACGCCAAGCTGCTGAGCGAGAGTGCGGACATCCTGCAAGACCTGAAGAACGTGGTGAACGTGACGGGGATGTCGCTCTCGGACGCCGAACGGCTGGCGATCATCGACCAGAGCTACAAGCGGCTGCTGGAGTACCGCAACCTCGTGCAGTATTATACGGACAAGAACATCTCGGTGAGCTACCTGCGGGCGAAGAAGAAAAAGGACGCCGACCGGGTGGTGGCTCTCTACGGGGATGCGGAAGACCGTTACTGGTGAGACCGGCAATATATAATAATGTTCACGTACATATATATAATACAAGACTATGTTGTTAGCGATAGACTTCACGAACCTGCACGAGATATTGCAGGTATTGTATCAGGACATGATGCCGCTCTGCGAGAAGCTGACGGGGGTAGCCAAGGGAATTGCCGGGCTGGGTGCGCTGTTCTACGTAGCCGCCAAGGTGTGGCAGGCGCTCGCCCGTGCCGAACCCATCGACGTGTACCCGCTGCTCCGCCCGTTCGCCATCGGGCTGTGCATCCTCTTCTTCCCCACCTTCGTCATCGGCACGATCAACACGGTGCTCTCGCCCGTGGTGAAGGGCTGCCACGGGATGCTCGAATCACAGACCTTCGACATGAACCGATACCGGGAGCAGAAGGAGACGCTGGAGAGGGAGGCGTTCCGTCGTGACCCGGAGAAGGCGTATCTGGCGAGCAAGGAGGACTTCGACAAGAAGCTCGACGAGCTGGGCTGGTCGCCCAAGGACTTGAAGACGATGGCGGTGATGTACATCGACCGGACGGAATACAACATGAAGCGGAACATCCGGCTGTGGTTCCAAGAACTGCTCGAACTGCTGTTCCAGTCGGCTGCGCTGGTGATCGACACGATACGGACGTTCTTCCTGATCGCCCTCTCCATCCTCGGTCCGATAGCGTTCGCCCTCTCGGTCTATGACGGGTTCCAGAGCACGCTCACGCAGTGGATAACGAGGTACATCTCCATCTACATGTGGCTGCCCGTGAGCGACCTGTTCAGCTCGGTGCTGGCACGCATCCAAGTGCTGATGCTCACCCGTGACATCGAGGCGATGAGCGACCCGACCTTCATCCCGGACAGCTCGAACACGGTGTACATCATCTTTTTAATCATCGGGATATTCGGGTACTTCACCATCCCGACGGTCGCCAACTGGATCATCATGGCGGGCGGGGTGAGCCAAGCCAACCGTGCGATGAACCAGACCGCAAACAGGGTCGGCAACGTCGCCGCAGCGGGTGCGGGCGCAGCCGTGGGGAACATCGCCGGAAAAATCATCAAGTAGCGGCGGATGCCCCAAGAAAATGAGTCATAACGAATAAAAAACCGGAAACATGGAATTTAAAAGTTTGAAAAATATCGAAACGAGCTTCAGGCAGATACGGCTCTTCACGCTGGTATTCGCCTGCCTGTGCGCCGTGGTGACGGGCTTCGCCCTGTGGAAGTCGTACAGCTTCGCCGAGGCGCAGCGGCAGAAGATCTACGTGCTGGACAACGGCAAGAGCCTGATGCTGGCACTCTCGCAGGACGTGCGGCAGAACCGCCCGGTGGAGGCACGGGAGCACGTGCGCCGCTTCCACGAGCTGTTCTTCACGCTCTCGCCCGACAAGTCGGCTATCGAGGGCAATATCAAACGCTCGCTGCTGCTGGCGGACAAGAGCGCCTTCAACTACTACAAGGACCTCTCGGAAAAGGGGTATTACAACCGGATAATCTCGGGGAACATCAACCAGATGATAGAGATAGACAGCCTGCGGTGCGACTTCGACAAGTACCCGTACAGCGTGCGGACATTCGCCCGGCAGATCATCCTGCGGGAAAGCTCCGTTACGGAGCGCAGCCTTGTGACCCGCTGCCGCCTGCTGGATGCGGTCAGGAGCGACAACAATCCGCAGGGCTTCATCATCGAGGGGTTCGAGATCACGGAGAACAAGGATTTGCAGACCCTCAAACGCTGACGGCTATGATAAGGAAATTCATCACAAAGGCTCAGGATTGGGCGGACGGGAAGCTCCGCCGCCTCGCCGGGCGTATCTCGCCCGACATGCGTGTGGCAATCATCCTCGTGATGCTGGCGGCGTTCGGCACACTGTCGGTCTATATGACCGTCTCCTCCATCTACCGTATCGGCAGGAACGACGGGAAGGAACTGGGGATAGAGCATATCAGGCACCTGCAATTGCCCAATGACAGTATTATCAACCCTTTTGAAAGCGGACGGCATGGGACTGGCGGAGAGGTTGAGTGAGTGGCTGCTCCGCCGCCGGGAGCGGCAGGAGGAGCGGAACATGAGGCAGGTGACGGCGTATTTCGGGAGCCTGCTGAAAAAGAGGCGTGCGGATGCCGGTGCAATCCTCCAGTCCGTCAGGGACTACCGGGACTGCCCGGAGGTAACAAGGAAGCAGGCGGAGCTGCTGCTGGAACACAGGTTCTTCCGGTATGTGTACCAGACGGGCTATCCCGAATGGCGGGCGGTCATGGACGCCCTGAAAGAGACCCGTTACGGGAAGCGTGAGGGGGCGGCAATCCCCCGGAGCGTGAGGGAGGCGGCGGAAAGCCCGATGCTGCGTCTGTCGGCGCAATACAAGGTGCTGGAGTATGAGAACACGAGGCGCAACGCCCCGCAGCCGTTATCCCCCGAAGCGCAGGCGGAAAGGGATGCGGCGCACCGGCTGCTGAACTTCTGCATGAGGGAGGGCGACCTCGACGCACTGAAAAGGCTTGCCTTGAAAGGCGAGAGACCGGACGACTCGGTGGCCATCCGCCACGGGCTGGCGGAAGGCTACCGCAGGCTCGAAGAACTGAGCCGGGAATGGAGCGAGGAGATGCGGGGCGACAACCACACCGTCATGGAACAGATCGAGTTGCGGGAGGCGGACGAGCGGGGAAAGCTGATGCGGCAAGCCGCCGCCCTTTACGAGAAGAAGACGGGCGGCAGACTGCCCGGCGACTATCTGGAAGCGGTGAAGGCGGAACGGGCGCTGCTCCACGGGCTCGCCCGCCACGGCTGGGACGGTCAGCGGGAAGTACCGAAAGAGACGGTGGAGAAGTACGGGCTGACGGAGGACTTTTCCGGTATCGCCCGGCTGAGGTGGGACTACCACCTGAGCGAGGACAACGGGGACTTCTCCCGTGACTACCCGGAAGCCGCCATCGGACACCACAACCGTGCCATCCGGGAGCGTGCGGCGAAAGAACTGGCAGGTCTGGAAGCGAGGCTGTTCCCCGAAAAGGCGGCAAGCCGGGAACGGAAGGCTGCTCACCTGCGGGCGGACAACCGGGCAAGCCCCACGGCATCGCTCAAACGGGAACGGAAGGAGCTGCCCGGTAAGCGGCAAACCGGGGAGACAGGCAGGCGGAAGCCTCCGGGGAGAAGAATCAGAATGTAGGACAACCATAAATTTTTGACATGATGGAAGAACAGAACCAAGAAAAAGCAACGGCAACGCAGCACGTGACGGTGGCGGATGCCGCAGCCCCGGAGACGGGGAACGGAAAGAAGGAGGACAAGGGCGGCGGGAAAAAGGAGAAGAAGACAGCCAAGCCGCTCACGCCGAAACAGTTGCAGCAACGGAAGAAGCTGATGGTATATCCGCTGATGGGCTTGCTGTTCCTCGGCTCGATGTGGCTGATATTCGCACCTTCGGAGGAGCGGGACGTGAACCGGGACACCGTGGGGGCGTTCAACGCCGACATCCCCCTGCCGGAGAACGACGGGATCATCGGCGACAAGCGGAAAGCCTACGAGCAGGCGCAGGCGGAGAAACAGCAGGCGGAGAAAGTGCGCTCGCTGGAGGACTTCGCCTTCTCCGAAGAGAGCGATACGGACAGGGTGGAAATGGAACTGCCGGACAGCGAGCCGGAACGGGAACCGTTCCGGGACTATTCGGACAATGGCGGCGGCAGCCGTTCCTCCGTTACCGCCTACCGGGACATCAACCGTCAGCTCGGCTCGTTCTACGAGGAGCCGAAGGTGGACGGGGAAAAGGAGGAGCTGAAAAGGCAGGTGGAGGAGCTGACCGCCAAGTTAGAAGAAAGGGAACGGCAGGCGGGCGGAATCGACGATCAGGTGGCGCTGATGGAGAAGAGCTACGAGCTTGCCGCCAAGTACATGGGACAGAACGGGCGGGACGGCTCAGCCGTGCAGGTGCCCGCCACCGGACAGGACGGCAACGGTTTGGGACAGCCCACCGTGGCGGTGCAGGCAGCACGGGAGCGGACGGTATCGGGGCTGCAACAGCCATTGAGCGATGCGGAGTTCATGCGGCAGTACAGCCAGCCGAGGAACTACGGCTTCAACACGGCGGTAGGCAGCGGGTACGCTATGGGGAAGAACACGATACGGGCGTGCATCCACGGGGATCAGACGATTATGGACGGACAGACGGTGAAGCTCCGGCTGCTCGAACCGCTGCAAGCGGGAAACCTTGTGATTCCGCAGAACACGCTCGTTGCGGGTACGGGAAAGGTACAGGGGGAACGGCTGGATATCGTGGTGTCGTCCGTCGAATACCGGGGGAACTTGCTGCCCGTGGAGCTGGCGGTGTATGACAGTGACGGGCAGAAAGGCTTGTCTGTCCCTTCATCACTGGAACAGGAAGCGGCAAAGGAGGCGATGGCGAACATCGGCGGCGGGTTGGGAACGAGCATCTCGTTCGCACGGAGCGCCGGACAGCAGGTGGCGATGGACATCACCCGTGGGCTGATGCAGGGCGGCAGCCAGTACCTTGCCAAGAAGTTCCGCACGGTAAAGGTGCACCTGAAAGCGGGGTATGAGCTGATGCTTTACGCCAAACAACAATAGATCGACAGATTATAAAACCATTAAAAAGAAAGGACAAATGAAAAAGATTTTTGGATGGGTCGCCCTGCTTATGGGCATGGTGACGGGTGCGAACGCACAAGTGAACGACACGATACAGCGGACCACGGGCAACGACCTGTATCAGGGGATTACACGGAAGCTACCCTACCGGCAGATGGTTACGCCCCACGGGGTGCAGGTGACGTTTGCCAAGACAGTGCATATCATCTTCCCCTCGGCGGTGCGGTACGTGGATTTGGGAAGCAATTGGATTATCGCCGGGAAAGCGGACGGTGCGGAGAACGTGATCCGGGTGAAGGCGACCACCGAGGGTTTTCCGGGGGAAACGAACTTTTCCGTTATCTGCGAGGACGGAAGTTTCTATTCGTTCAATGCCCGGTATGCCCGTGAGCCGGAGATGCTGAACATCGAGATGAAGGATTTTTTGGAGAACGGGGACACGACGGACTTTTCGCATACCCGGATGAACCTCCATTTCCGGGAACTGGCAGGCGAAAGCCCGCTCTTGGTGAAGCTGATCATGCAGAGCATCTACAAGGAGGACAGACGGGAGATCCGGCACTTGGGGTGCAAGCGCTTCGGGGTGCAGTTCCTCCTGAAATCCGTCCACTCGCACAACGGGCTGTTCTATTTCCACACGGAAACGAGAAACAGGTCGAACGTGGCTTTCCGGACGGACTTTATCCGGTTCAAGATCGTCGACAAGAAAGTGCCGAAGCGCACCGCCATTCAGGAACGGGTGATCGACCCGGTGCGCAGCTACAACGAGGTGCTGGTGATGGAGGGGAAAAGCGACGTGCGCACGGTGTATGCCGTCCCGCAGTTCACCATACCGGACGACAAACTGCTGGTCATCGAGCTGTTTGAGAAGGACGGCGGCAGGCACCAGACCATCCGGGTGGAGAACGCCGACCTCGTGGCGGCAAAACAGATTAACGAACTGAAAATCAAGTAAGCGATGAAAAGGTTACTGTTCATTATCCTGCTTTTCGGGGTGTGCCTGACTTTCAACCGGGCACACGCCCAACGGTGCCTGCCCGGAATGAGGGGCATACAGCTCACGGGCGGGCTGTCGGACAACATGCGCTGGAAAAACGGCGACGGCTTCGGCTACCACGCCGGGATAGCGGTGAGCACCTACACGAAGAACGCCCACCATTGGGTGGTCGGTGCGGAATACTTGGAGAAGCGGTACGGCTACCGGGGCTGCCTCTATCCGGCGAGCCAGTTCACGGGCGAGGGCGGCTATTACCTGAACTTCCTTTCCGACCGGAAGAAGACGTTCTTCGCCGCACTGGGGCTGTCCGCCCTTGCCGGGTACGAGACGGTGAACTGGGGCGAGAGCCTGCTGCCGGACGGCTCACGGCTCACGGATGAAGACAATTTCATCTACGGGGGTGCGCTGACGCTGGAGCTGTCCGCCTACGTGACGGACAAGATTGTCTTGCTGGTAAACGGTCGCCAACGGGTGCTGTTCGGCGGCGACTGCGGACGGTTCCACACGCAGGTCGGCGTGGGAATCCGCTTCATGATTCGATAACTGCTATATAATATAATAATGTATATATGAGGACAATGATTTATAAAATACTCACGGGCTGCTACATCGTGGCCGCCCTCGTACTGGTCGCAGCCTGTAATGACGGGCTGGATATTCAGACGAAATACCCGTTCACGGTGGAGACGATGCCCGTCCCGAAGGAGCTGAAAATAAACGAGACGGCGGAGATACGGTGCGAGCTGAAACGGGAAGGACGCTGGGAGGACACCCGGTACACGATCCGCTGGTTCCTCTTCGACGGGGAAGGGACGCTCAAACTGGATGACGGCACGGCACTGCTGCCCAATGACCGCTACCCGCTGGAGAAAGAGACGTTCCGGCTCTATTATACCCCGCTGTCGGACGAGCAGAGCAGCTTCACCGTCTGGGTGGAGGACTCGGATGGTCAGGCGGTCGAGCTGGAATACGATTTCAATGCGGACAATGAAAAGGAGGACGGGAATGGAACGGAATGATCTGGTTTTATACCTCGACATACCGGAGTTTTCCGAAGCCCTGTATGCCTCGAAATGGCACTCGGATATTGTTCTACCACAAGCCGGGGACAATATATATCCGGAAAGCCTGCTGTCAGAAAAGGTACTTACCATGCTGGAGACGGTTCCCGCCGGTGAGGTCTGGGAAGACCTGAAGGACGACAGCCGGACCATGCGCCGGGTCATGGAGCACGAGCTGTTCCGGGTGACGGAACGGGGCTTTTACCTGCGTAAGGACGGGGCACTGTGCTGCACGCTGACCTTGCAAAGATACCGTGTGTACGATGCCGAAAAACGGGCGAAAACGGAGGTGCCAACATCTTATCGTGCCCGGAGTATGGAACGAAAAAGCGGAAAAATCCGATTTTATTTCCGGAAATACTTTATACATATTGATGTACCGGACACGCTGCCGCAATGCCCGGAGGTGCGTGAATACGTGAACATAGAGCCGTTGCTCTCGGAGGCGGATAAAAAACTGCTGGCGGAAACGGAATGTGATAAAGGGGAAAGCCTGCTGGAACGGATAGAGGAAGGAGACTGTTGCCGTGTACGGGCAAGATGTTGGACCACGGATAAGGAGAGCGGCAAGTGGATACGTGTGTTGTCAGTGGATATTTAAGCAAGTTTATAACAAGAAAAAACAGAAACATGGAACAAGAAGAAAGAATGTATCAGGTGCCTCTGGAGATGATATGCAGGCACGACCGCACGGCGGAGGTGTGCCGTGCCGCCGTTGAAGAGGACGGCTGGCAGTTGGAGAACGTGCCCGAAGAGGTGAAGACACCGGAGCTGTGCCGGAAGGCGCTGGAAACGGAAGCGGGATTCGGGAACGACTTCCACCGGGGGCTGGTCCAGCATATCCCGTTCCCGGAGGTGTGCATGGAGGTGCTGAAGGAGTGCCGGGAGAACAACCCGGAAGAACTCTACGGGGTGGCGGTGGCTATCCGCCCGGAGGTGATGAACGGCGAAATGGCGGACTTCCTGCTGCCGCTGGACGGCAGGTGCATCAGCATCCTGCCCGTGCACCTGCAAACACCGGAGCGGGTGCGGGTGGCGGTGGAAACGTCGGGGATGTCCGCCGTCGGGCGTGGCGGAGTGCCGAAAAGCCTGCTCACGCCCGAGGTGTATGTCAGGTGCGCCGCCCACAGCCGGGAGTCGCTGATGATGATCCCGTGGGCGGAACGCTCGCCGGAGGTCTGCCTGATGGCGACAACGAAGTACCCGGACTGGGTGAGGAACCACCCGGAGTTCGTGCCGGAGAGTGTGCATAACCAAGACAGCGTATATACGCTGAACAGCCTGATGGAAAGCCTGACGGGGGAAAAGTTCAGCTACCGGCAAATGACGGACTTCTACAACGGGAAGCCGCTGGAGGTGAAACGGATGGAGACGCCGGACGGCGTGCAGAAGGACAAGGCGGTGAAGTTCGACAAGGAGACGGGGAAGTTCTCCTTCTCCGACATCCGGCAGGAGCGGAAACGGGGATTGAAGATGTGATAAAGAATTGTGGAACGAAGAGATTGAATAGTGTAAGTATTCCGTATTGTAAAAAAGTCAGTTCTAACAGCAGCTTGGGACTGACTTTGTTGTTGCATATACACATATAAGTCTGATTTTATTCTGTTTTTTGATATTAAAGCATATCTTTGCTGACAGACACAAACAAGCAAAAACAATATGACGACTATTTACAAGATCCCCGGCGGCGGGCAAAAAGTTCAGAGCAACGTACAAAATGGAGTGGACACCGAATATGTCAGGGTTGAAAATTCAGATTGGGTGGAAAAATGCAGTTGTAACGGTCAGGATTTCTACGGAAACACAATGTGGAGTAACGATTTGGAAACCTTACAGCGATGGGTTGATGTTTGGGCTGGTTGTAAAGTAAGACTGGTTGAAGCAGCCGATAAGGAATCGGACATGTAACCTTTTGGGGTATATGGAATAAATAATCCGGTTGAAAAAGAGGTTTCTTTTGCTTCTTTTCTTTTCCACCCCGTTCATGAAAGAAAGAAGTGCAAAATAGCCCGTGAACAAAAAAGGGGTGCTTAAAGCATCCCTTCATCGGCGTAGCTGAGATAGCCGTCCTCGGTCAGTATGATATGGTCTAAGAGCTGTATGTCGATAGTCTCGCAAGCCTTTTTCAAGTGGCTGGTCAGGCTGTTGTCTTGCTGGCTTGCCTTCGTCGAACCGGACGGGTGGTTGTGAGAGAGGATGATTCCCGAAGCATGGGAAATGAGAGCAGTCTGGAGGATGATGCGTATATCCACTATGGCACAGTTTATCCCGTTGCGTGAGATACACGAAACGCCCAGTACCTTGTTCAAAGGGGTCAGGTACATTGCCCAGCACTCTTCATGGTGCTGCATACAATCCTCGTAAACGGGCTTGAATAGGTCGTAAGACTCCTTGGAAGATTGGATTGTAACTCTCTTGGATGCGTCAGCGTCCTTGTAACTTACGGTGATTTGAGGGAAAGACAGCGTATTCATAATGCAAAAAATTAAAAGTGAAACATTTATTTTTTTGCTTTGGGGCACGGGGAAAGAACGGACTTCATGCAAGGCTTTTGCGTGGAATACGACCCGAAGGTGTGGAGATTGTGCGCAAAACCGTCAGGTTCAGCCTTGCTACTTGTCCGTTTTTCCCCGTAGGTTTGCTAAAAAATGAGTGTGGAGCTTGGCTAAAAAATCCGGTGGGTCAAGGGGTTTCTTTTTGCTTCTTTGTCTTTGTCCGCATCCGGCTCACCGAAAGAAAAAGAAGTGCGTCCGGAATGTCGGGGTGGTCGGGGTTGCCACGGGCGGGTAAAAATAGAAGTCCGGGCGGATCGCTACCCGTCCCGGACCTGCGGCGATGAAACATAGAGGGGGAATGTTATGGCTTGATTTCCCCCGTTGCGGTCAAAATCAGGTTATGCCGTTTCATTGAATAGTGTACCGTCTTTCAGATACTCCCAATTTCTGCGGTGGCTCTCGTCCTTGAAATATTCCTCGCTCTCGCAATACTCGCAATCGTCACGGCACGAACGGAAAAAGGCTTCCAAACAATCACGCATGAGTTCCTTGAAATTCCGATTGTCGGGATGTTGCAGAAATTCCATGAGGGGCTGCAACATGATGTCGTCCATGACAAAGCCCGTCAGAGGGCATGAGGAAATGAGGGAAATGCGGCTGTTCCGCTTCTTCTTCAAGTCTTTCGTCCAATAGGTCTTGGGATAATACAGCCCGTAATGGAAATTATTACAGATGAACGTCCGCAAGCGGATGCCCGAAAGTCCCTCCATGTCCTCCTCCTGCTCTGTATAGAAACGGTAGTAGTATGTACAGCTATCGTAACGGTAGTTTGTGCAGACGATACGGAAAAGGTTGCAGAAGGCTTCGAGCGTGTTGCAGTTCTCGGAAGCATACAGGTAATCGTTTCCCTTGGCAAGCCAGTCGGTATAGGCTTTTTGACGGGCTGTCTCCTCCAGTTCCGCAATGTCGAATAGCGTATAGGTTCTTTGTACGGTTCGCATAAGTTTGAAAATTTGAAAGTTGAAGAATCGGTTTCTTTGCTATCTTTCTTTTTCGCTACGGCTCACGAAAGAAAGTAGCGGGCGGATTTCTCCGCCCTGCCCTTTGTCCTTAGGCTGCAATCTCTTCGGCTTGCGGTTCTTCTTCGGGTTGCGTTACCTTGCGCTCCCTTGCCCGTTCCTGCACCAAGAGGACGGCTTTCTTTTCCTCGATGCGCTGATGCCGCTTCTCGTACACCCCGTTGTACTCCCTTTCGATGTTGGCGAGTTCCTCCGGCATGTGCCTGCGTGCGAAGTCAAGCAAGAGGGTCGCCACGGTGTTGCTGCCGTATGCTCCCTTGAAATTGGCTACAAGGAAGTCCCTGCGGATGATGGTCTTCATCCTCACGGTGAGGTTGCCGATAATCCCCATCTTGTCTTCGTCCGTGATATACTGCTTGTCTTCCGCAATCCCCACGGCTGCGAAGTGTTCCTTACGGAGCGAGGACAGAAGGAAGAAGTACAACATGGTATCTTCGTCCGCACTGAACTTGCCGCCCGTGATGTCGGCTTCGAGAATCTGTTTCTTGGTGTCTTCCACCGTGCGTTCGAGTGCGATTTCCTTGTTGCGCTCGTCCTGCTTCTCCAATTTCTCCACGGGTGAGAGCGGTGCGGGTGCGGGCGTTCCGTCCGCTGTCTGCGCTTCGGTCACGTTCTCCACATAGCAGAAGCCAATCTCCTTCTGCCCGATTTTGGCATAGACGGTGATTTCCCCCGCTTCGCTCCTGCGGGTGATTTCCTCCTCCTGCTCCATGTAGTCCGCCCATTGCTGCTCGTAGCGGGTGCGGGCTTCCCCGTAGCGTTCGGGGTCGTTGAAATTTTCGGCTTTGGGTTCTTTCGGGCAGCTTGGAAAGGCGGTGTACCTGTCAAGGGTCTCCACCTCGTAGCCCGAAGCGATTAGCCGTTCTGCCACCGTCTCGTTGGTGCAGTAGCGGTCACGGCAGAGCGACACGCCCGGCTGGGTCTGCATGATTTGCACAGCCCGCTCCATGAGGTAGGATGCGTTCATTTCGGCAAGGCACGTGCGGTTGGCGCAATGCCCGCACCCGCCATCACGGAACAGCAGCAGGTTGTTGGTGTTGTGTGCGCACGTGGCGCACTCGGTCTTGTCGAAGCGGTAGTATTGCAGGTCGGTGGTGAAGTTCTGTTCGATGCGCCTTGCGACATCGGCGGCTTTCAGTCCCCGCCAACTGTTGTACGTTCCCTCGTCCTGCAAATGCTTCTCGTACACCTCACGCTGAATGTCCTCCCCGTATCGGCAGATTTCAGCCGCCACGCTGATGGTCAGCTCGTCCGCTTCCAAAAGGGCGGCGATTTCGGGGATAAGGGCGGTGAATTTCAGCCGTGTGCGGATGTAGTTCTCGTTCTTTCCGAAGAGTTGCGCCAAGGTCTGCACGGTATGGCGTCCGCTCTCGATAAGCCGCTGATAGGCTGCGGCTTCCTCCACGGGTGTCACGTCCTTGCGCTGCAAGTTCTCGGTAATCGCCATTTCCTCGGCTTCCTCGTCCGACAATTCGGTTACGATTGCGGGAATTTCGTCCCTACCCGCAATGACGGACGCACGGTAACGGCGTTCCCCGAAAACAATCCCGTAACGGTCTGTCCCGTCAACGGGGCGCACGGTGATGGGCTGCAACACGCCCTGCCGCTTGATGCTCTCGGCAAGCTCGTAAAGGGCTGCTTCATCGAAACGCTTGCGTGGGTTGAAACCGCTCGGCTGAATGTCTGCCAATGCTACCATCGTGATGTTTTTCTCTGCTGCTGATTGATTTGCTTTTGTCTTCATAATCTGTTATTTTTAAGTTGATTGTTTATAGTTGTTCTTTTTGATTTTTGACAAACCGTTCCGTTCGGGAAATCGGTTTCTTTGCTATCTTTCTTTCCCCGCTCCGGCTCACGAAAGAAAGTAGCGGGCGGAAAATCCGCCCTTACGGGGCTACCTGCGGTTATAGCACACGTTCGCGAACTTCTTTTTCTGCTCTACTGCCCGTTTGAGGGTGTAGAACGTGCCGCCTATGGCTACCGTATCGTAATAGACCATCAGAAAAGCGGAGTTTTCCAAAAGGTAGTCGTTACGGCGCAGGAAACAGCCCTCGGTATATCCGTCCTGCAAGGTTACCACTTCATCGGCTTGCGCCAAAATGGTGTCGTAACGCCGCTTGTCGGCTTGGGTGTACCGTTCGGCTTGTCCCTTGAAGGGGACAACGCATTTCAGACGGATATGCGGGTATCTTTTTTTGAGGTTCAATACTTCCTCTGCTGCGATAAGGTCGAAGCCCTCGCACATTCCCGACAAAAAGGTGTCGTAGCCTTTTTTGATACAATAACTTTCGATGGCTGCGAACGTGTCGAACGCCACCTCCCTGAAGAGTTTCTCACGGTCTGCCGTGAACTTGGCTATACGGTTGGTGCGGTGTCCCGAAAAGGCTACCGTCTTTTCTTTGCTGACGGGTGTTCCGTTTTCTGTCCATGTCCTTGTTTCCATATCGGTAAATTTTAGAATATTAAAAGAATGATTATCAGTACGAACACGAAGCCGACAAACAGCCGCCACGCAAGGGCGAAAACAAGCTGTGCCACGAAGTAAAACAGAGCCACGACAAGCAACAAGGCGAAAAGCTGCCCTGCGGCGGTGGTAAGGAAGCAAACCACCGAAGCCCAAAGGATTAGGCGGTATATCCGTTTGTAAACAAGTGCCGTTTTCATGTTCTTGGGTATTGTCGGGCGGATTGCTCCGCCCGTAGTTCATACTATTTCAGTGTAAATCGGTTGTCCGCCAACCGTGCGAACGTGTCGTAGTTGCTTTTGTTGTAAGGCAGTGACAATTCGATTTTCTCGTAAATGCTGCGTCCGCATATATGGAAGGAGAAAACAAGCCCGTTCCGCTTGATTTTGCCCTCGGTATGTCTTTCGGTGTCCTTCCATTCGATTGGCTCGCTGCCGAGTTTGGCGAAATATTCGGCTTTCATGCGTTGGATAACCTCGTTCTCGGCTTCCAACGCCTTGTAAATCTTCAATCCCCACGTTATCCAATCCTCTATTTTCCGTTTGGTGAAAACTCCTATCCGGTTGGGTTCGGGGTTTTCCTCTTTCAGTCGGTGCAGGATGCTGCCCTTGGCTTCGGGAAACATGGAGGTCTCGACCTCGAAATAACATTTCTTGTCCTTGTAACTTTGGTGCAGGACAAACGTAACTCCCTCACGGATAAGCCCTACATGAAGCCGGTAAAAGCAAGGGTAAGCGACTGACGGGCTGACGCAATACAAAAGGAGCGCATCGGGCTGGAATTTCCTTACCGCTTCGTAAAGGGGGTGTATCTGTTTCAGACAGCCGTCTATATTGTCCGTTTCTGCCATGCGTGCCTTGCTGTTCTGAAATTCTTCTTCTGTCAAATAGATTACGTTCATGATTTTATGTGTTTTAGTGGGGCGGACTGCTCCGCCCGTTGGTTTATACTCTTGTTCCTTTGTTGTCCCGTTTAGGCTGCTGCGGGTTCGTTCATCGGTTCGGTTACCTTGTCGGCAATCATCTTCGCCGCCTTGTTCACGTCCCCCAATATCTCCACCAAAAAGGCGGGTTCTTCCTTTAGCTTGGTGAGCCAGTGTTTCAGATAGGCGGCGTTGTTCTCCTGCGGTGCGGCTGCGTAGCCGAAGAACGCACCGCAAAGGGCTGCGGTAAGTTCGGCGACAAGTTCCTCACGGGCATAGAGCGCATCCCCGAAGAAGCTGCCGAACGTGCGGTTCAGCCGTTGGGGGCTTCCCGTGCTGTGCGCCATCTCGTGCAGAAGCGTGCCGTAATATTCCGCTCCCTGCGGGAACTGCTCACGCTGCGGGCAAACGATGTGGTCGGAAGAGGGCGAATAGTAGGCACTGTCCGAATACTGCACCTTAATGGGGCAATACCAATTTTGCAGGCAGACAAGCTCGTCCAACGCCTCGTAAATCATCCCGTCCGAATAGTCTTCGGGTTGCTCTCCCTTTTTCATGCGCTCGTAGCGTTCGGGGTGCTTTTCGGCAAAATCGGTCTGGTCAATGTTGAAGACATTGTAATACTTCATCTGCGGGATGACCTTGTAATTTTCCTGCTCGGTTGCGGACAGCTTGCGGTATTCCTCGTACTTGATTGTCTTTTTCGTCTCCTTGTGTACCACGAACTTGAACCAATAATAGACGGGAAACGAGCGTGCGCCCTTGCTGACGCTCAAGTCCTCCTCCTTTGCTTGGTTGAACGTGAGGAACACGGGCAAAGTGAATTTCATAAACTCGGTGTAGAACAATAACATCAAGACGTTGCCGCCGTTATAGAGCGTTCCTCTGATGTTGCGGGGCAAACCTTGTTCAAGGCTCGCAATCCACGGTTTTTGCCAATCCGTTTTCAGACACTCGATTTTCTTGATTAACAAATCGGTGAACATCGGTGCAATCTTTTCGATGGTGCTGTTCGTTGTTGCCATAACTCACAAATTTTAATCGTTATTACTCTGTTTTCATCGCTTGTCGCCCCAACCATTTTTTTTCCCTTGGCTGATTGGGAAGAACATTGACCATCATTGAAAGCGGAAAAGGTGAATTGCAACCATCTGAAAAAATGGTAAATACTACCCGCAGGGTGGAGATTTGGCATTTTTTGCGGATTTGCTTTCACCTCCGCCTACCTTCGTCAATGTTTTTCCAATCAGCTTAGGGAAAAAATGCCCTGTCAGTCTATTCCAGTCAATGGTAAGTTACTTGCCGGGTGCGGGAAGAAGAAGCCTTCCGGAAAGCCGGGAACGCCCGTTTCCCAAGGCAAGGAGATACGGGCGGGAGAAGTATATGTGAGCACGGTCAGGTTCCGGCTGCCGGACAAACACCGGGGAACTCTTTCGGGCGGGACGGGGCACGGGAAGTTTCGGCGAACAGCCGAAGCCCCGTGTGACGGCACGGACGGATGTGTTCCGTTTGTCCTTCCGCCCGATGTCCGGCTTCGGCCATGCAGCCTGCCGAAGTGGTCGGAAACGGACGCCGGGACGGAACAGCCCGTGCGCCAAGGTGCAAGTGCAAGACAGTGAAAGCCCTTTCACCCACGTTAGGGATTACAGGGAAAAGCCCACAGCATAGCGAGGACTTGCAGCGGAAAGCCCGACCCGAAGGGGAACACCCAAACAACCACCCGACAAAACTGCTTTTGAGCATACCATAGAAAAAAGGAAGACCGAACGCTCTGAAGTTTCGTCCTTATAATATATATTTGTAATTGAGCGTGCGATATACAGCGGAAAACGTATATAATTACATATTATCTACTTAATAATAAGCATAAAACTATGAGATTCTTAAAAATTATGGGACTATTTACTTCTATCTTAAGTTTATTGAGTTGCGGGCATGGGAATAAACGAGTGACGCAAAACGACGGTATAAACTCCAATATCCCGGTTGCTGCCCGGATTACGATAGACAAACTGCCGGATGTATTGAGAAACGTGCAGGCAGGAAATACTGATTATGATTTTATAGGTATTTGTTCCAATGGTGTGGACTGCATCTATTTTGTACTAGAGAACGGAAAGTTCTACATTGACTTTGAAGCCATAAGCAAGGAACAGCTTCCTTATCTGGATTCACTGAAACAGTTTGCCAAAGGACATAATTATCCTATTATTGAAACAACCTATAACAATACTCCGGTAGATTACAACCATCTGAAATACGCTCCCGTGCTTAGCCTGAAAGTCAATGCGGACATAGACAGTATCGTGAAGGTCGGAAGCCAGATTGAACAGACCATTTTCAAGAATAGCGACCAAACCGTTTACGAAATAGTGCCTTGATATGGATAATGTGTCGGAGAAAATAGACAGATGGCTGGGCGAACATCCGCAGTACGCCTTCCTTATATTCATCGGGGTATTCCTGTTCATGCTCTTGGGTATTATACTCAACTGGAAATGGGCTTGGGAACCCCGTTCTTCCGTCGGGTGGGAACTGGTAAACACGCTCGGAGAAAGGACATACCGCTTCTGGAAAGGTGTGTTTATGGTCATTTTAATCACCATTTTAGTGGTTATATATTGCACAACTTATTAAAATGACAACAATCACATGAGAGGTCAGTCATCTAAAAAACGGAAATACTACTTCTTCGACTATCTGTTCTGGTTGGGCGAAATGGCACAGAGGCATTACAAGGGCGAGCCAAGACGCCCCGACGGGGAGTCCATGCTGATGCTTTGCAGCATTATATTTATCTATGAGCCGATATTCCTTACAACCGCTCATTTCCTTTTCGGCTCCACAGTATTTGAATGGTTTACAGTCGCCATGATAGCCGGAAGCGTCGCAATCCTCCATTATCTATCGAATGGTCGGATATACCCGTTTTCACGAAGGGAAGCGGTCATGCAGCACTATGAAGGACGCAGATTCAGCCCCTTCAGATGTTACTTCTTCCTGTTCTCCCTCGGCTTTCTGATTATTGCCGAAATGTACCTGTTGCCAAGCACACTGATGCGGATAGACGGGCGCAAGGCGGAGCCGGTGGAGAACACACGGACGGAACTTCCGCAAAGGTGGAGGGATTACCTTGCACTGCATATCACGGTAGGAGCCCGTCAGGAAGTACCCAGCGAAGCCTTGCAATATCTGATCGATCAGGACAGTCGCACATCCCGATACGGGCAACCGGTCTATGTCATGCAGGTAAGGGAGGAAGATATGGGAGGAGAGTTCCGTGTAGGGCTATTGAACCATGCCACCTTTGATGAAATCCAAGACGGCAGCCGGAAATTTGTCGAATGTACATGGGTCAAGGGATATACGCCGGACAGCATAAGGGTACTGCTGACCGGATGGTATGAGGTGAGAAACGCCGAACTTTGTCCGGTGGACTCTCTGGAATGGACGGAGGATACGGAATTTTGAATAATCAACAACATACCCAATAAATAGAATGAAGAAATTTGTCATAGCACTGTCGTTAGCGGCTGTATCCGTCGTGAGTTGCGAGCCGCCTATGCCGCCGAGCGACGAGGAAATGATACGCCACTTTGCCACGCACGAGGCGGCGTTCCGCAAGGTGTACGAAATCATAGCAGAGAGTTCAGAAGGCAGTTTCCACTACCCGCCGCTTTCTCCGGAAGAGGTCATTATACTTGATTCAACAGAGCAAAGCGATACATCCCATGAAACGAATGACGAAGAAGACCTCCCGGTATATGGGCTGCTGAAGCCAGACCGAATACAGCTCGATTCCTTGTTGTCAGAGATTGGATGCGGTCTTGTCCTTGTTGACCGCAGGGAATGGGAAACGGCGGATTCGGTATATGTGAGCCTCGTTATGCCGTACTATTCCCACGGCATCGTGGACGCAGGAACATCCAAGAGTTTCGTTTACGATCCCGGATTGAGAAGCCGCCGGAACATCCGTATCACCGAATACGGCGACCTGAACGAGATCTACCGAAGAACATACAACGACACCACGCTGTACAAGCCCGTCAAGGGAGACTGGTACATCGAGTTAGACCATTCACGATAACCTGAATGTGATTGATGATGCAATCTATTTGTACCTAAATAGTTTAAATAGAAAAATGAAAATATTGATTTCTTTCATAATGAACATAATTCTTTGCATTGCGTATTGTCTTTGCATAGATATGGTCAATATATACAAACCTATCGCACACATGGATATTTCAATGGGAATCCTTTTTCGGATAGGTGTCATACTCATGTTCCTGACTTTATTGATGGGTATGCTGGCTGTGCGGTTTACCAAACGGAAATATTTAATGGCACTTCCAATGATCATCCCCATTTTGCTATGGAGTGCTTATATAGGGGTCTTTCCTTATCGGTCGTTCGCTTATATGGGAATATCCGTCCTGATTTATCTGACATACATGACAATCTTATGGTATTACAACAATAAATCACCAATAAGGCAAGAAAGTAAGTATATGACTATAAAATTGAAGCGGCATAAAGGACTGATAATAACAGCCGTTATAATGGTTCTTGTATTGTCCGGATGGCTATATCGGGAACTTCATCCAACAATTATCTTTCATACCCCACAAGAAAACAAATATCTGGGAAAGGTATCAGGAATAAACGGCAACATTGCAAAGCTATACACTGATAATCATATTGTAAAATACAGACTGCCCTATATATGGGAGTGGCAAGAAGATGACGAAGTGGCTGTTTTCATAAATAATTATGGGGATGTCATTCACAAAGAGGATTTGGACTTTTGGAAACTGAATATATATTTGGATGAAAATAATTTCTATTTGAACCATAAGAAAACGGAATACGGCTATGGATTGCGGCATATTTTACAGTCAAGAACGGATAAATAAATTGAGAACAAATATCCGTACCTCCGGTACAGATGCAAGCTGCCAAGCATCAGCATCCAATAGAAAAGAAGATGATAAAAGAAAAAAGCCACTCCAGTGAAGTATGAAGATAGCTGAAATGAAAGTCGGACAACTGATTGCATGGGTAATATACTTGCTTATGTTTGCTCTTGTCCTGATAGGACCGAACCAATATATTATGAGCATAAACGTGATTAATGATGGTCCGGGAGATGCTGTGGACGGATTAATGGCGTTTATCGGCTTTGCAGGAATCTGTGTATTGTTCGTATTCTTTGATCTTATTTTTCACTTGTTATTCCATCACATAAGATTCAGATTGTCCGCTATCATACTATTGCTATTCAATGGTATATATAAAGCATACGAGTATTGTTTCTTCTATTCAGGATATGAAGGCAAGTATTTAACCGAAAATACGTATGAAAGTGTTCCTACGGCAGACGACTTCGTGTTTTTTAGTGAGGTAAACGGTATAATAGCATTGTATTTAGTTATAATGATGTTACTTAGTAAACTTTTGGGATATTTCACCCACGTTAGGGATTGCAGGGAAAAGCCCACAGCATAGCGAGGACTTGCAACGGAAAGCCCGACCCGAAGGGGAACGCCCAAGCAACCATCCGGACAAACTGCTTTTTGACAAGGATTGCATTTATGGAAAAATACGAAGTATATTATAGTGAGTCATCCTATTTTGTTTTTTAATACAAACAATACGATTTCGCCCAATAACAAAGTCAAAAAGCTACCTATCCAAAGATAATAACCTGTTGACAAATGAAAAACTCCAAGAGTGCTTTCAATGCCCCGTTCCGGGTCTACGAATGCCGGATTATTAAAAAACAACGGAAGCATAGCCAATAATATGCTGACTATAATAAGTACATATAATAATGAAGTGTTCTTCCCCGACAAGTACATATTAATAGAAAATCCATAAGTGATATTAGCCAGCCATGCCATATAAAAAAGCTTTGAAGACCATTTTACCAAAAAGATTTCAATCCATCCTCCGAGCAAATATGCCCATCCGGGATTTCTGTCACCGCCGGCAAACACATTGGCACAACATGCTGATATATAAAGCAATAAGCTGACTACAACCATGATTGCTTTTTCCATATTCATCTTCATTAATTTATTAGCCAATTCTAAAACATAAATCAATAAAAGAACGATAGGAATTATTATTCTCCAGTTTATATTCATCTTATGGTCGTTTATCTATATCCTATTTTCAGATTCAATCAATATTTCCCTTCTATTCCATTTTCTTTACGGGCTTGTGCCATTTCTTCCCGATTATCTATAATATATTGTCGCAGTTCAGATAATTCTTTCGCTATTTCTTCGGCTACCGCAGCTTGTTCTGTTTCCGGCTTAAAGGTTAGTTCAGGATAAGCCAATCCGACATAGCCGCTTTTGGGACCTTCATCAATAACTTGAGCAAGAATTTCAAGCCATTTATCCGGTACACCACCTGCATAACCGTTAATCCATTTCCCGGACAGTTTATTGAATGCCAATTGCGCCTGCCGACATTCAAATGCAGGTTCTCCTACGCCCCCTACATTTTCTATCATACGGGCGTAAAGATTTCGGCGGAACTGTGCTGTATAAAACCAATAAACGGCATCATCTTTTTGCCCTAAGTCATAAAATCTAATCGCCAATACATAGAGCGTTTCAATGGGAGTATCATCTATTTCTGCTCGAATTACATCAGCCGTGCTTTGCAGTTTTTTTACATCTTCACTTTTCAGCACATCGCTAAACTTCCCCACTTGAATTGTAAAAGGTTCAGAATTATACCACGGCTCAACATAAATGGGCATTCGCTGAGATTCATTATTACAACTTACCAGACAAAACACTGCCGATAAAACTGCAAAAGCTCTTCTTATCATCTTCATATTTTTTTGTTTTTGGAATGGATGATTATTTCACTTTCATTTTCAATAGATACAAACTACATTCAGTTGTCTCTTAGGCAAATATAAAAAAAGTGCGGTATATTACGAACGGCACACTGTACTTTTTTTCGGTACATCGGGCAGGATTTAACATTTATAGCCCATCCTCAAAAGCGATCGTCTTGGCAAGGAACATGCCGATGACGAACTTTGCCCCATGCGCTATCAGCTTGCGCCGCAGCGCTATGAAAGTAGCCCCGGTAGTAAGCACGTCGTCCACGAGCAAGACACACTTCCCCCTAAACCGTTCGGGGTGGAACTCCAGATTGGCGGTGCGGTCTCCGTTCCCGCGCGTGCCCTTGTATTGCGCCCTGTCATAAGCGACGGTTATCGCCCCGTACCCGTCGGCAACCCCCATGTCCGCCGAGAGCTTGCGGCAGAACGCCTCGTACCGGGTGCGGTGCTTCTCCCGTGTGGATGCCGGGACGGGAACCAGCACGGCACGGTGCCTGTTCTCCTGAATCGCCCGGATGCGACTGGCGGCGATGGAGAAGAGCTTGACGAAAAGGTCGGTCTGCTCGCCGCTCTTGAAACGCCAGACGGCGTTCGACACCTTCTTCCCCTCGAAGGTGATCTTGTCGTTCCGGCGGACGGGGCAATAGTCATAAAGGTATAAACACAAGCTGCCGTCCAAGCGGAAGAAACCCTGAAAGCGGTTGTCGAGCGGAAAGAACGCCTTGCGGAAGTCATTGAAGAAGGTGAAGACAAGGATATTGTTCCAGAAACGTGCCTCGTCCTCGCTGCCGGAATCGAGCCTGTACATGAAGCCCGCCAAGTTCCCGCTCTCGTACAAGCCCATGCCGATGGTCAGGCGGCTGTTGAAGTCGGTCTGGCTGACGATGTACCAGCCGCACCGGGCGAAATGCTCCTCGTAGCCGGAACGGGTCTCCAGCAGGAAATAGAACTTGCCGTCGTCCTCGAAACGGATGACGTACTCGCAGCGCAGGCGGCGTGCGATCTTGCCCAAGATGCGGCTCTCCTCCTCGATGACCGCAGGAGTGGCAAGGAAGGTGTATTGTGCGATAAAGACAGCCTCGTCCATAGTGATGATGTTTGGTCGGTTACAAATATGCGAAATGTCCGGCACACGGCAAGCGGAAAGGGCGGAAAATATGCGGAAGGGCGTGCGGATATGTAGAGCTTCTCCCTGCTTTTCACCGCCCGGAACGTGACAAGGCTACAAACGTGAAGCAAAACGAGGACAAGCGGTACGGTTTTGATACACGGACATATACAGACCGGTATATTTGCAGGGAAGTATAACCATAAAAACGTATCGGGACAATGGAAATAGTAAGCATCGAGAGAAAGACCTTCGAGGAGATGAAGGAACGGTTCGGCTGCTTTTCGCAGCACGTGAGGGAGCTTTGCGCCCGCTACCGCCCGCCCGAAAAGATGAACTGGATGGACGGGGCGGACGTGTGCGAGAAATTAGGCATCAGCAAGCGGACATTGCAGACCTACCGTGACCGGGGGCTGCTGCCGTACAGCCAGATCAACCACAAGATTTACTACCGGACGGAGGACGTGGAGGCGTTCGTGGAAGCCATGAGCCGGGAAATGACGGAGGACGAGTGAGATGGAAGTGATCACAAGGGACACGGAAGAGGTACGGGCGTACTTCGAGGCACTGGAGGAAGGCATGAGGTATCTCGACACGGTGACGGCGCACTTCCGCCCGGCGATGAACGGTGAGGTCTATCTCACGGGCGAGGATGTGTGCAGGCTGCTGCACATCACGCCGAGGACGTTGCAGGACTACCGCACGCAACGGCTGATCCCGTACATATCACTGCCGGGCAAGACGCTCTACCGCCAGTCGGACCTGCTGCGTATGCTGGAGGAGAACTACGTGGACATGCGCCCAAAGCGCAAACGGGGGAAAAATCCAACATAAACGCACGGGGGTGTGCATCGGGAAATGCAGCAAAGGCAGGGACACCGCATCGGAAGTTCCTGCCTTTGCCGCATTCTGCACCGGGGAAAGGCGTCAAGCCGTTTCCCGAAGGGAGCGGCGCACCCGCTTCCCGTCCTGTTTCCTGTCCTTCTTCTCCAGCACGCTCCGCTGCATGGCGGCGAGGTTGCCGGAGATCGCCCGGAAATCGGAGCTTACCATCCTGTTGGTCACCTCGGCGTAGATCTGGGTGGTGGAAATGTGCTTGTGCCCGAGTATCTTGGAGAGCGCCTCGATGGTGCCGCCGTTGCAGAGATAGACGGTCGTGGCGAAGGTGTGGCGGCTCAGGTGGAAGCCGATTTCCTTGTTGATGCCGCAGGCTTTGGCTATCTGTTTGAGGTGGGTGTTGCACACGCTGTTGCTGGGCATGGGGAAGACAAGGTCGCCCCCGGCAAGCCCCCTGTACCTCTCTATCAGCTCCTTGGCAATCTCCATGAGGGGGACGTTGCTCGACACACGGGTCTTGGTGCGCCGGGTGATGATCCATTCCTCGCCGTCGAAGTCCATGCGCTGTATCTTGTCATGGGTGAGCGTCTTTATATCAATGTAGCTAAGCCCGGTGAAACACCCGAAGAGGAACATGTCCCGCACGAGGCTGGTCTGTTTCTTGACGAACACGGCGTTAGCCAAGGTGCGCAGCTCCTCTTCCGTGAGATAGCCCCGGTCGGTCTCCTGCATTTCAAGGTTGTACTCGCCGAAGGGGTCGGTGCGGACGATTCCACGCCGCCATGCCTTGTCGGTCAGGCTGAGCAGGGGCATGGTGTATATCCAGAGGGTGTTGGCACTCAGCCCTTTCTCTACCCGCAGGTACTTGTCGAAATCGGTGATGATTTCCTTGGTCAGTTCCTTGTAAGCCATGTCGGTGCGCTTCTTCTTCTCCCAAAGGAAGGTCTTGAAATGGTTGTAAACAGCCAGATACTTGTTGTAGGTGGACTTGGCTCGCTGCCCTTTCTCCACCATCGCCCCGAACTCCCGGTTCATGTTCCCGAAGTCTTTGAGGATGCAGTTCTCCATCACGCCGACACCGAGGAAGGCGTTGCGCAGCTTCTCGGCGGTGACGAAATCCTCTTCCCGGAGGATGCGGTGGTAGTGGTTGGTGAGCCGGGCGGAAACCTCCTTCAGTTGCCCGTTTATCTCGTTTGCCTCGGCGGACTTGCCTTTCGCCTTGCCGTTCTCCCAGAGGTCGGGAGTGACGAACAGCTTGGTTCCCACCGCCTTGTCATCCCCGTCAACGGAGATTTTCACCATGATGGGGGCTTTCCCGTCCCGGTTTCTCACTGCGGATCTCTTGATGTAGAACGAGGTCGCAAACGTACTTCTCTTTGTTTCCATAACTCTAAAATTTTCGTTTCTAAAGGTAGTTACTTATTTCTTACCAAGAGCTATGCAAAACAAGGCAAAGCGATGAAACAGAACTCGTTATGCCGTATATACCCCATTTCGGAACCGGTAGCTGTTTAGTAGCCGAACTTTGTCCGAAAGGGGTGTTTTCAGGCTTTTTATGCCGAAGCCTGCTTCAACCCGCCCTGCATACAAGATGCTGACCTGCATTTATTTATGTAGAACTTTGCTTTTCTTTGCGCCTTATGCCGATTTTTCACTAAAAAATGGCAGCGGCGGAAAAGCCCCATCCGGGATGAAGGCAGAGCCATACTGACAGATACCGGGGCGCTTCGGAAAAGTATTGGGAGCCGGACGACGGAAAACAGCATTACCTTCTTTACTTCTCTGCCCTATGCGGCCATTCATAATGATGGTGGTGAAATAGTGGTGACAGGGCGGATGAAGCGTTTCTTCTGGCATAAGTATTATGAGGCCACTGGGTCGTTCGGGAGAAGAAAGGACGGAAAGCTGCGGAAAGACAAACGAAATGCCCGGCTTGATACAGAAGCCGATTTTTGGATGTTCATGGCTTTAAAGAAAGAAGGAAGCACCATCAAGATACCCCGCCGCCGTTTCCTCGGCACATCGCCTGAAGTGGAAAAAGCCGTCCGTGAGATTGTAGAAGAGAATCTAACAGAGTATTTCACCATTGAATATAATATCATAAGAAAATGAGAAAAGAACTTTATCGGCTGCTTTGCAGCGAACTGAAGGCCATTGACCTTATCAAGCACATAGACTTGTGGAACCACAATGTGGAGTTCATCGAGCAGGAAGAGAACTGGGAGCGTCCGGCTGTCTTTGTGGAATTCTGCCCTATACAGTGGAATGCGATTGTTCCCGGTGTGGAATACCGGGCAGAACCTTTAATCAAGCTGCACATCGTGACAGACTGGGAAGGTTCGAGTGCTGATGGAAGCGAGCTGCAGGAAGATGCGCTGAAGGTGTTTGACCTGCCCGGGCTGATTCATGCACGGCTTGCCGGCTTGAGTGGGGAAACCTTTCTGGAGCTGGACCTGGTGGAGAGTGATACCAATCACAACCATGAGGATATTGTGGAAAGTATTGAGGTGTACCAGTGTGTGGCTATCAAGCGGATGCAATAGCCGTCTTTATTAGAAAGGGAAAGCCGTGGACGTATAAATTACCGTCTGCGGCTTTTTTGTTCAATACAGGCAAAGTAAACGACATCAGGCGGCTTTTTTCTTGTAAAGCATCATATCCGTGTAAGAAGAGCTGTAATTCATGTGAGCATTGAATTCCACCTTTGTGCAGTTTTCAAAAGGATTACCCAAATCCCTGTTTCTACCTATCCATTCACACAACTCCAGAATTGAAGATTTGTTGGAAGTGAAATATACGTATGAATGCCCCTTCAGTACATTCAGCACATCCAGGTAGTCGGCCATATTCCAGTACATGTTATAGGTTCCTACGTCAGTGGACAGATAGGGCGGATCAACAAGAAATACTACCCCAGGAATATCTTTATACCGGTTGAACACTTCTTTGTAATCGCAAGATACGATTTCCAACCCTTCAAGATAGTCCGCACATTCCGGGTAGCCGGTCTTACGTATATTGTTGTACAGAGCTTCCTTCCGCATATCCTGAACAGACAGTTTGTATTTCATGGAAAACAAGATAGAGGAGGAGAGGGTAATGAAATCCACATATCCGGTGGTATTCTCTTCCTGCTCGATGCGGCTTAATATTCGTTCACGCAGTTCCCCTTTAATGATTTTATGACGTGGTACGGAATTCCCTACCATTTCGCGAATGTCAGCAAGCAACTGATTTGTCTGCGGAATATGCTTCATGCGGAAGCGGTAGTTATCGAAGTCATTATAGATAACAGTAGAGTGGGGTTTGAGGGATTTGGCAATGTGAGATAATAGTCCAGAGCCACCGAACAGGTCAACAAACAATGTTCCATCCGGATATTGCTCCAGCACTTTCATGAACTCCTTGGCGAACATGCGCTTTTGCCCGACAAATGGGAGAGGGGCTGACAGATACATCTTTCTCATACGTTCAATTCAAATTTTACATTTTCATTGCCGGCAAGCAGCTGTTCTGTTTTGTCGATGTTGTTTTCGTAAATATGCACGTTCCCCAGATTCAGGGTGATGGATTTTAGCGGCAACTCAATCTGCCTTGATATTAAGTACAAATGATAAATATCTGCCGGCAGTCCTAAATTTGCATCACTGCTTCGCTGATAGGCAGTCATGACCAGTTCTCCTTGCTCTATCTGGAACTGAACAAGACTAAGGCATGGAGCCTGGTTACTTTCTGTTCCTGTAGATCCGAGAAACAATATATAGTTTTTGCTGTTCCTTTTTTCCCTGTTTATGCGTTCGATGAGTGGCGGCAGTTTTTCAAAATAGGTTGGGTAGCTGTTCACAAGGATTGAGCCGCAGTAGTCCCACCAGTTGATGCCGACCTCTCTGTATCTTTCCACGTTGCGCTCGCCTCTCATAAACAGTTGTAGCTCGTTTTTTAACTTCTTCCGCGCTATGGTATGCCCTTCGAATATATCCAGAAGGTCGGCAGGGAGCAGCGTCAGCTGTTCATTCAGCAGGTAGCGGATATTCCCTTTCTTATTGCTTTGCATCTTTCCGGATGAAAGCACCTTGCCTAAGATTTGATAATATTTGTTCATGATATGAATGTTGTTTATTGCGATACAAAGGTAGGGTAGGGGAGTTTGCCTTTAGTGGGAGGAAGTCCTGATTACACTGCACACAAATTGCAGTCGGTTTTAAAACGCCTGATCAGGTCATATACCTTTCGTTCACTGATGCCATATCGTAGGGAAAGCGTTGCTACGATATAAGACACTTTTTCACCATTGGTATGCAACTTGTTATATTCATTATATAGTTCTATATATTGCACATCATCGGGTCGTATGCCCATGTAATGGCATGTTTTTAAAAGCTCCCTGTTCAATTTTAGTATCTCAATTACTTTCATATCCAGTTAAATTTTGTACATTTGCACTGTCTCACTTATTTATGCGCTTTATGCGTACATCTTAAAAAAACGCAGAACCGCGAGCGAGGGTATTTGCCCCCGGTCGCGCGGTTCTGCGTTTTTGGTGTTAATAAGTAAGTGAGACGACTAATTAACAGGCCGGGGGCTTTTTTTATCCCTCCCCCGTGGGATTGTCAATCATTCAATCCGGTATAATTCCAAATTGAACTTATCCTTCTTCTTCCAGCCTTCAGCCAGAGCCTTTTGGATATACCTTACCGCTTTCGTATAGAAGTCCTTCAATTCATCCAAATTATCAAAGGTATGGTATTCGGGTTGCTCATCCGAACCGAATTTGAATGTAACTGGAAGGGTCTCTCCGCCCGTCTGAACAGCCAAGTCGTATGCTGCCTTATAGTTGTACTGGTTTTCTGTAGAAAGCCATACAGGGGCATCCTTATACACGAATCCGGACAGGATAGCTGCATCAGTCTGGCTGTTATACCAGGACATAACCAATGTGCGGATTTCTTCATCAGTGGGCTTATGGCTGAACTCCTCTTCCATGTAGGAGGCAGAGCCGTTCTCTTTCTCCTGCACATCCCAGCGGATGCGCCATTTGTCTTTAACCGGGTTCGTGCATTCCATCAGCGACACACCGGCACTTCCTTCAACTCTTCTCATGTAAACACGTATTTGGTTCTACCTTTGCCGAAGGTCTCTGTCTTGATGGTCGTTTCAAACGGAAAGCCATCCGGCATTTCTTTCACTTGTGCGAGAATATTCTTCATTTCCTCGCTGTTGGTGAAGAATTTCTTTGCCTCGCCGTTCACTTCGATGGCCACAATACAGCGGTCTTCTCCCTGCTCGGTCTTGATACCGGTCTCAAAATCCTTCACTACAATCGGTAAGTTTACCAGTTCCCGGATGCTTACCACCACGCCGGGAAATCGCTTCTTGCCGTCCTCCGGCTTGTAAGCGACATTCAAGTCTTTAAAACTTCTCATTTCTTTGCCTGTTAATTTTTTAAACAACTTATTACAGTCGGCGTGTTTCGTCATGCCGTAGAAACTGGCAATCAGTTCTCGCCGTCTTTTTCTCGATTTTACCTCGTGCATCTTCCGGGCAAACTTCTGCTTGATACGTTTCCGCAATCTCACATAGTCAGGACGAATAACATAGCCAAGGAAATCAATGCCTTCTTCTACAGGGAATACCCGTTCATTCGGCTTAATTTCCAAGTCTATTTTCTCCATTTGCCCGTGAATAACATCACGAATCTTCCACAATTCCGCTTTCGTTTTACCTAGTACCAGTCCGTCATCGCAATAGCGGTAGTAATAACGAACCCCGTACCTATCCTTCAGATAGTGGTCTAAAAATACAGACAGAAGCAGGTTGCCTGCTCCTTGTGAACTGCGCAGTCCAAAGCTGATACCTTCCGGCAGCAGTGTCACGAACCGCTCCAGCAGCACCAACAGCCTTTCATCCTTGAATACCCTGCGGAAACACCACATCACAAAATCCTGCCGCACATTGTCGTAGAACCTGCGGATGTCAAACTTGTAGGCATACAGCGTGCGCTCCGGGTCTTTTTGCAAATCGGTACGTATGCAGTGCATCAGATCATGAGTGCCACGTCGTTTAATGCTGGCCCCGGTAGTCCGGATATAGCGTTTCTGTAGGTGACGGTCCACCACGTTCATTACGGCATATACTGCAATGCGGTCATACATGGATAAAATCTGCAGGATGCGACTTTTGCCATACTCTTTGATTTCCGTCTCATGGTATCCACCAAGTTGAAACGAACCATTTTCAATGGCAGCAGTAAGTTCGGATATAACCTTCTCCCTACGGGCAAGCAGTTTTTCCCCTTGAGTGGACTCTTTACGATCGGTTCCACGCAGTACGGCATCGAATGCCTCCGACATATTGGAGTATTCGATGATTTCCTCTATGATGTATCCTTCCCTGCGCATACGGTTCTGCTGTTGGTTTGTAAATACGGAAGATAAGGGCCTTCCTTTCCCCGGGCCTGACTTCTTCGAACTGATAACAGCCTACCAAACTCCACCCGACGCGTGATTTTTCAGCTTTCCACCCTAATGGGTGCTGTTGCTGTGGCTTGCTTCCCTCGGCACTGCATTGGGGACACGTCCCCGGTGCTGTACGCCGATTAATTAGATTTCCAGACGCGAGCCGACATTCGCATTCGTGTTCGAAGCATCGTTATTCGCATTCGCATTCGACACACCGCCATTCGCGTTCGCATTGTTGTACCCGCGATAGACCACACGGACTATCGGGAAGCTCCGCCGGGTACAAAGTTACTGATTTAACAGGCAAAATGAACTAAAGCATTACACTATCCACCAAAATAGGGCCGACAATATGCCGCCGATGACGGTAAGAGACCAGTCTATCCAGTCCCAAAGTCCTCCTTTCAGTTTGTCTTTGAGTTCCAGACAGGAGGCAGCGATAATGGATGCATACAGAGCCGTCCACGGATTGAGGGCGGCAAATCCTACAAGAAGGCCGCCAATAAGGTGCTTATAGCGGTTGCTTTGTTTGAGAAATTCGATAATTTTGTTCATAATGAGTTGTTTTTGAAAATTGTTTTGTATATTTGCAGTGAGGAATAGCATTAGAAGTCCAGTGCCGGATTGTAGTTCCGGAAGATTGCTTCTTTTGCTATTCTTTTTTTATCTTGTTGTAAAGTTCCGGACTATCCGATATACTATGCAGCACATATTCTCCCCAATCATATTCACGGACAATCAGCAAATTTTTTTCTCCACTCACTTCCACTTCAAAAATGTGTGACTGTACGACACGTTTGATACCTTTATGGTTATCTGTTGTGCCAAGGTATGCTGCATTTGAAAACACATTGTTTATGTCCAGCAGCATTTGATTTTTGGCTTTGAAATGTTTGTGCGGTTGATTAGTCCATTCTCTAATAGAGGTACCTGTAATATTCACATCATGATGAAAATGTGTATTACGGATAATAGTTCCTTGTAATGGCTTGGCTGCTGCACGTGTTTGTTTTGCATCGGTTTTTGCTAATTCCCGAACCAGTTTACATGCAGCGCACAATTCATTTTCCGGAACGAAGACCAGTTCCATCTTTCCGTTGCTCATATCGCAATCCTTACACCGTTTGATGGTGTATGGGTTATAGTCGGGCATCGTCTTTTGTTCCATGCCTGCATTGAACCGGAACATACCTTTCTTGTCAAGTTCCAAAGCTGACTCTCCTCTTGCCATAGCCTCTTCATGATCCGTAGTCGGATACTTGGATTTGCGTACCTGGACTACGGAACAGCGGCAGCCCCATCCGTTAGGCGGATAGAATTCTTCCCAGAACGGGTCTGAAGCCGGGAGTGTAATGCCGGCCATCTCCGCATGGGTGGGACGTACCTTTGCATCCCCGGCCGTGCGGTACTGCAGATAATAGCGGTCGCCGTCCTGCATGAACCGTTCCCATTTGGCCGCCATTTCAGCTGAAGCCTGTACGAAGTTAAATTCAGCCCGTAGATAGTTTGAATTGTATGTTTCGTCGATCTTCCGGACATCATTCAAAAAGCGTTCGAACGTCTTTCTATTGCCGTTCTCATCCAACAAGGAGGGAAAGGCTTCATTCAGTTCATGGAAGGTCTTCAAGCCGGAGAATACATAGTTGGAGCGCTCCAGCCGCTTGCGCATGGCCTCGGACATTTCCACCTGCCGGAATGATCCGTTCAGGACAGAAGAATGAGTCTCTATAAAATCCTGCGCTTCTTCGGATGCCAGAATACCTATTTCAAGACTTGCCCCTTCCTGCCGGAACAGTACCTTCATCATGCGTTCGAACTTTTCACGTACCAGGTCAACCGGTGTGCATATATCTTTTCCGGATGCATACTGCAGCAAGGTTTTTGCTATTCCTTCATTCTGCTCCGGATTATGCAGATTGGAATATGACAGCAGTTCTTTGGAGAATGTTTTCCCCCTGAGTGTTGCGCTGATCAGCTCGGCTTCAAACTCGGCCCGGTTCTCCAGGGCATATCTGGACAGTTCCTTTTCGATAAGTTCCCTGTTCACCTTCTCCATGTTCCACTGGTGCTCTACCATGCTGTAAGCTTTGGGCTCCAGCAGCGCATCGATGTGGTGACCGAGTTCATGAAGGAATGTGTTATCCTGTGCACCTGAGCGGTACTGCATTTTCTTTTCCTTGTACGATTTGTAGTCTCGTTCACGGAGTTCGTTGAAATACAGAATACCGTCATCACCCTCGAACATGGGTGCCCGGTATTCTGCTCCGGAAGTTTTTCCTCCTTTCTTTTTAAGCAGTCTGGGAAGCTTGATGCCATGTTCCAGGATAATACGGGCTGCATCTTCCGCATCTTTTCTGGCTTCTTTGTTCTTGATTATTGAAGCCCATTCCTTGGCCATTTTTTCGATGTCCTCCGTTTTTCCCGCCTGCAGGATGGGCTTCCTGTTTTCCAACAATCGGGAATATCGCTGGTGCAGCCCCGAATAATCATCGGGGCTCAGTCGAAAAAACGGGACAGCGTTTCAGCCGGTTTGCCGTCTTTCTTTTTTTTCGGATCTGTCGGGTCCGGCTCTTCCTTCTGCTCCTTCTCCTCGCACGGAATGCCGTATTTTTCCTCAAAGTACTGAGGCTTCACCTTGTAGTGCTGCAGTACCATTTCTTCGTAGGCTTTCTGCTGTTCGGGTGTGTAGTCAATGGAGTAGTCCCAATCAAAGCGCAGCCCTTTGACAGGGAACCCGTGGCGCACCATTCGCGGAATGAGCTGGTTGTTCACTATATCCCGAAGCATATCACAGTCGCTTTCCACGAGGTTCTGGAACACTTCAAGGTGCGTTTCAGACTGTGAGAGGCTGCTTCCGTCCTCGATGGTCATCGTCTGCCCGATGATAAGCTTAGACAGTTCGGAGTTGGCCCGATCGATGCGCTTGTCATAGACATTGAATGCATCTCCCTTGCCGCTTTCCACAAATTCGATTTCGGTTTCCATTCCTGCCACCATGGAGAGGGCGGTTCCGGCTTCACGCAGCATTTGGTCGAGACGGTCAATCTCTTTCTGATCGCGCGAAGTGGTGCGTGCTATACGCATGGGCATTCCGAATATTTCCCCGAAGGTGTCCCAAAAGGCCAGCATGTTCTTTTTGGGGATAGTCTGTGAAGCTGCCTTGAGATACAGCCCGAGGTCGTCGGGTCTGCCTGCCTCAATGAGCCAGTCGGAAAAAGGAGGCTGGCGGTAATCTATACCGGTAGTCCAGTCCTGCCCGAGGTCGGTTATGACACGTCCGTACTCAGGAATGACATGTTTGCGCGGAATAAGCTTAACATCCGAATAACAGATGCAGCCGTCGCCGTCAGTGCAAAGATCGCCCAATTCGATGAGCGAATGTCCCCAGTAGATTGAATCAAGTGCATAGCGCATGAGCTGCTTGAACCAGGACTGGTCAAAGAAGTGAACCGCTTCTTCGTTCTCATCCCCTTTCATATCCACGATTTTGAAAGAACGCGCCATGACAAAACCTCTGCGCTGCTCCACACACCCGGAGAGGTGAAGGTCTATTTCCGCGTCCCGGTAGATGTCGTACAGGCGCTGGCGGCTGGGGCTGTCCACATTGATGGCATACTGCCAGGCATCGCGCCAGTTCTTGATGTCCTTCCGGGTGAGTGCATCAGTGGTGCGTTGCAGGTCGATGACCATTTTCTGCACCCGCTTGATGTCTTTCCCCTTGGCCAGATTAAAATTGCCGTATGGCGTTTGCAGTACGTTTTTCGGTTTATTGGAAAACATACCGCTGAAAAAGTCTTTAATATCCATAGTCCTACCAGTTATGATGAAGCTGCTTCTGACAGCTGTAAACAAATGAATTTCCGGACGGAAGCCCATCTTCTCCGACAGCCAAAGGCAGATCAGGGACAATTTTTCCGGCCTGTATCCCCTCGAGCATTTTTATTGCACGCTCGTAGCGTTCCTTGCGCACCTCGCTTCCCATTTTCTGCGGAACTGACGCGCTCATGTGATAGAGTGCGATGTCGCAGGCGTACGTTACGATGAGCTTGTTACGCTGTTCATCCTGTGCAGAGAAAATGGCCGTACAGTCGTATTTCGAACGCAGATAGCCGGATATTTCCTCCAAAGCCACCGTTTCCGCATCGGCACGGTTTTTGGGGCTTACCTGAGAGATGACCTTCAATGCGTTGTCGCCGATGACAACTTTGTAATCTTCTTCTGTAATGAACATGACTTTACTTTTATTTAGTGATGAACAATGCCATTTTTTCTATATCCCGGATAGTGGTTCCCTTGCGGAAACGGTGGTGGTGAATCAGTTCGCAGATATTCCTTTTGGGGACAACTTTCAGTTTGCCGCCCATATACAGGACATAGTACTTTCTTCCGTAAAGCTTGGCATACTTGCAAGCACGGGCAACGGCACGTTTATAGCGCCATGCAAAAATCATTCTTTTAATCAGCTGTATCATGTTACCATATATTTTTGGCGGTCGGCCTTTTACCGAACACCGGTTGAAAACTCTCCTGCCTTGAATTGCGCTGCAGCATCCAGATGGCTCCCTCGTCGGCATCCGGTGCATCATCGTGAATACGGCTGCCACGCTCCAGTGCCAAGGTCTGTTCGATTCCGGTCTGCATATCCGGCGATTCTTTCAACTTCTCATTGTAGAATACGAAACCGCGTTCCCATAATGGTGACACCGCTTCGATGCGCTGGAGCTTGTCCGGTTTCTTTCGTTTGTCCGGCATGATGGGCAGTTGGTATCCACGCAGATTCCCTTCTGCCTCAAACTCATCCAGAATGACATCCTGCATGAAGTTCGCTTCCATAAAGAACTGGACGGCTGCCGTATCACGTGTACGCTCGTAGAGGTCGTAAAGCCACCGTACCATTCCGGAAACGGTATCCTGCCGGACGTAACAGTCTATAAGGTGCAGTTCCTTCCCAATCTTGCCCCAAAGGCGGCAAGCCTTGTAGTCGTTGGAAGTGGTCGATTTGAAAGAGGGGTCGGTATAGCAGACCAGCATTTCATACTTGGGCAGTCTGGGCAGTTTCTTGTAACGAATCCAGTCTGCCCGGAAGATAGTGCCGTCCACGATGGGGTTGTGCATCATCTCCTTTTCCCATGCCCGGTAGCCTACAAAATCCCTGTATTCCTGCGCCTCTTCTTTCGTCCATTTTTCGCGCCATACCGGTTCTCCGTTCTTGTCTATTGCCTTGATGACAGATACATGCACCCCTTTTGTCTTGGTGAGATTGGCCAGCACCGAGTTTTTAGAAATGAGGTTCCCGACCATGATAAAGCGTCCCCGGCCCACATCCAGTGCACCAAAAAGGGCTTCTTTTACCCAGTCTGTAATGTCATGCACCCGTTTCTCATTGCGGCACAGTTCGTCGTCATCCAAGTCATCGATGACGATGTAGTCCGGACGTGCTTCCCGGTCGCGCAGACCACGCGGAGACTGTCCGCGTCCGCAAGCCAGGAATTTCACCCCGTTGGCCGCCTTGAACTCCCCATCCTGCCAGGAGGTATTCCCCTGCTGCTTGCCGAAGTCGGCAATGATGCGCTGGTTATGCTCCAGTTCTGCCTGAATATCTCCCAGTAGGCGCGTGGCTGAGTCCTCACTTTTGCCGACCACCACCATGAAGTTGATGAGCCGTTTGGGCTGGAACATCAGCCACAGCGGAACAAAAATGTCCATGTGTGTGGACTTGGCATGGCCACGCGGCCACATGAACACCGCCTTCAGGTTGGGTGTGCCTTTTACTTTAGCCGCTGCCGCATTGTGGAACGGTGCATTGTGGATGGTGCGTATGACTTCTCCGGTGGTTTTGTCACGCAAGGTGAGGAAGTGGGGAAAGTAATATTCACAGAACGCAGCATAGTTACCTTGTAGGCGCAGAATACGCCTGTCCTTTTGTGCCGGTGTCTCGCCCGCGAGCAAAGCCGTATCCGTGATGGACTGCACTCTTTTACAGTGTTCCTTCCACTGTTCGTATGCCTGTTTCTTTTCCGCTGCTGTTGCCATAGCCGTTTTATTTTATGCCCATCTGTTCGGTGATATACAGATCCTGGTACTTATTGATTGCCCTGACCAGTTCCGGAGTCACTTCCGGGTCGATGGTTGAACGGTATTCAATCCATTTGGAGAATGCCATGAACACTTCAATGACATCCACTACGTTGGCCTTCTTGTCTAACTTTTCAATCACTGCCGAAAGTTTGGCCAGTTTGTCCCCGAGACCGGCTACAAGTGCAGGGTCGTTCGATTCGTTGACTTGAGTAATGAGTGTATCAATGGTGAGCAGGAGTTTGTTCACCAGTTCCGGCCGGGTGACGTTCTTTGCCGCCCTTGCCTCTTTCCATCCGTCAGCCGTGCACCATTTTGAGATGGTGACGCGTGACACGTCCACTTTCTCCGCAATTTCAGTCTGTTCCATGCCGGAAAGGAACAGTGAGCGTGCAAGAGATTTTTTCTTTTCGATTTCTGCCTTTGTCATATAATAAAGAATATAGGGTTAAAGGCAGGCTTCGGAGTCCCTTGCACCTGCCCGATTTATTCGCAAAGTTGTCCGCTTATCAGCTTGCAGCCAAAATAATGTGCAACGGTTTCATAGAAGTGTGCAACCATTGCACACTTTTTTGGCTTCCCGGTAAGTGCTCTGTAATATTGCAGCGCCAATGCATAAAGGCGTGGCATGAGAAAATGAGTAAACGTGTAAGAATTTCAAACGACAGCCTGAACAGCTACGGAAGCCGTGTGCTGACATCGGGCATGAGTGTGGAGCAGTATTGCCGAAACCCGGTACTGCTGTACATGCACCAACGCGGAAACGTGATTGGTTATGTGAAGGACCTTCGGGTAGAGGATGGTGAAGTAACCGGGGAACTGGTGTTTGACGGAGCGACCGACCTCAGTAAAAGATGCAAGAAACAGTTTGAATTCGGCAGCCTGAGAATGGTGAGTGCCGGAATAGACATTCTGGAACTGAGTGACCAGCCCGAACATTTGCTGCAGGGGCAGACCAGCCCGACAATAACCAAAAGCAAGCTGTATGAGGTATCACTGGTGGATGTAGGTTCCAATGATGATGCCATCGTACTGATGAAGGATGGAAAACAAATCACATTGGGAAAGGATGGTGATTGTCCTTTGCCACTAATCAATAACCAAAAAACAACAGAAGAAATGGAACTGAAACTTTTGGCCCTTCAATTGGGGCTGCCGGAAACGGCAACGGAGGCTGATGTTAATCAAGCCTTAAATGAACTGAAAGCAGCCAAGGCTGAGAATGATTCCCTGAAGCAAGAAAACGGGAAGCTGACTTTGGCCCGTATCACTGGTCTTGTAGAAAAGGCAGTGGTGGAAAAGCGTCTGGGAGAAGACAAGAAGATACAGTTTATCGAACTTGGCAAGAAGGTTGGTGTCGATGAACTGAAGAATGTGCTTGATGCCATGCAGCCCCAGGTGAAGATTTCCACTGTATTGAGCTATCAGGGCGGCAAGCAGCAGGCACAGCCGTCCACCTATGCCAAACTGAGCGATGTCCCGAGTGATGCGCTGCTTGAAATGCGCGAGCATAACCCAGAGGAGTACAAGCGCCTGTACAAGGCTGAATACGGCATGACCTGTGAAATTTGAAAACCTTTAAAATGAAGAAAATGGGAAAAATTGTAATGCTTTTGACGGCACTTCTGTTCAATACGCTGACAGGTGTCGTGTGTGCTTCGGTATTGGGATTCTCTCCGGTGGCCGGAGCTGTGGGAATGAATGCGGTGGCAGCCTTTATGGGAATGACCCCGCAGAGTGCTTCAATACTCCGTGAAGGGGTTTATACGGAAATCTGGACAGGGGAACTTGTCAAGGTGCTTCGTGCCGGACTGGAAGGAACCTGGCTGGCGGGAATCCCCGACCAAAGCAGTATCGTGAACAACGATGTGATTCATCTGGTAGAAGTTGGTGTAGATCCGGATGTCTTGATTAACAACAAAACCTATCCGATTGATGTGCAGGCATTGGAGGACAAGGATATTGCCATCAAGCTGGACAAATTCCAGACCAAGGCCACGCCGATTACAGACGATGAGCTTTATGCAATCAGCTATGACAAGACCGCCCGTGTGAAAGAGGGACATGCCAACAGCATCAATGATGCGAAGTTCACCAAGGCAGCCCATGCGCTTTGTGCGAACAAAAATACGGAAACCACTCCGGTGCTTAAGACTACCGGCGAGAAAGATCCAGCTACAAACCGTCTGCGCCTTACCGTGAATGACCTTGTAGAAATGAAGCGTGCCCTTGACAACCTGCGCGTACCGTCAGACGGTCGAAGACTGGTGCTTTGTCCCGACCATGTGAATGACCTGCTGCTGACCAGCCAGGCATTCCGTGAACAGTACAACATTGACCGCAACAGCGGCAAGGTAGGTAACCTTTATGGCTTTGAAATCTATGAGTACGGCAACAACCCGCTTTATACTACAGCTGGGGTGAAGAAGGCATTGGGTACAACGGCAGAAGCCGGTGAATTCCCGTGTTCGTTTGCCTTCTACAAACAGCGGGTTTTCAAGGCAACCGGTTCTACCAAGATGTATTATTCCGAGTCAAAGAACGACCCGTTGAATCAGCGTAATCTGATTAACTTCCGCCATTACTTCATCTGTATGCCCAAGAAAGAGGATGCCGGAGTGGTAATGATGAGCGGCTATCAAGCATGATAATTATGGGAAAGTTGAAGTATTTGGTAATTCACTGTACAGCAACTCCGGAGGGGCGTGAGGTATCATCGGCGGACATCCGCAAATGGCATACTTCTCCGGTTGCCCAGGGAGGAAGAGGATGGAAGCAGGTTGGCTATACCGACCTGTTCCACTTGAACGGAGGCGTGGAACGTCTGGTAGAAAACAATGAGGATGCACAGGTGGACCCTTGGGAAGTGACCAACGGAGCCAAGGGATATAACAGTGTAAGCCGTCACATCGTGTATGCCGGAGGCGTGGGAAAAGACGGTAAGACCCCGAAAGACACCCGCACTGGCTGCCAGAAAAAGGCACTGGAGAAGTATGTGAAGGATTTTCATCGGAAATTCCCTGATGTACGCATTGTAGGACACAACGAACTGGCAGCGAAAGCCTGTCCGAGCTTCGATGTGCAGGAATGGTTGAAAGAAATAGGTATTAATCAATAATAAAACCGGGTGGTATGGACTTGAGCGAATTTATGAACATTATCCTTGGCGGCGGCCTGGTTGGTACGGTGGCGGCCATTGGCTCCTTGCGGGCTACTGTGAGAAAAGCGAAAGCGGAAGCGATGAAGGCCGAGGCCGGTGCAGAGGCCATGCGCATAGATAACGCCGAACATGCCACCCGCATTTTGATGGAAAATATTGTAAAACCTCTAAAAGATGAATTTTGTGAAACAAAGAAAGAACTGGCCCGCAATACGCGCGAGATGGCCCGTCTTAGAAAAGCTATTGATACAGCCGGAAACTGTCCTCATCGTGACGATTGCCCTGTGCTTGACAGGTTGCGCGAGTCACCGAAAGAGCATGAACCGGGAAGTCCAGACGGAAACGGCAAGCGCCGACAGCGTGAGCGGAAGTCGACGGGCGGGACTGGTGATGGCGGGGATACCGGCGAGTTCGGTGAAGCTGACTATACCGGCGGACAGCCTCCGTAAGCTTCCTGAAGGTGCCGTGTACCGTGGCAAGAGCGGACAGGCCAACCTGACCGTAGGCAGTGACGGCAAGGGAAACCTTGTGGCCGAAGCCTCGTGCGACAGTCTGCAGCAGCTGGTGCTGTGGTATGAAGAAGAGCTGACACGCATCCGGAGCGAGACCAGGAACGAAACTTCGAATGACGTTCAAATAGAAGAAAAACGCCCTCCGAACCGGATGCGGACGTTTATGAAAGGTGTATTGGCCGGCTTATTGGCCGGTGTGTTATTAACCATCAAACTTTATAAACGATGAACAAGAATTTTATGTACGGTATCGGTGCCGTGAAATACAATGACTTCGTGATAGGCTATATTGAAAAAGGCTCGTTTGACCTGAACGGGCAGAAGGCCGAAGCCGCAAAGATTGAGGCGGAACAGGCACCGGGTGCCCCCGTGCTGATCATTCCGCAGAGCAATGGCAGCATCGCCCCCACATTCAACGTAATCCAGACGGACTACAAGAACCTGCATGCCATGCTGGGCGGTACGCTGCACTATGCGAAAGAAGACACCGAGAAGAAGAACCCAATAGGCTGGACCGCCCCACAAGCCGCCCTGCTGATGCAAGGTCCATTTGAACTGGAACTGGTGAGCGGACGGAGCATCCTGATACCAAACGGCACGCTGCTGAGCAACCTGGGCGGTAAGCTGACGCTTACGGAAACGGCCAAGATAGAATGTACGTTGGAGGTGGCTATGCCGGAGGACGGTTCGCAGCCCTACGGCGTGTTTGACTCGAAAACCTTGCCCGAAGAGTGGGGAGAGCACAAGCTGCCTGCAGCGGGAGCAGCGGCTGCTGCCTCGGTTCAAAGTGAGGAGGCTACAAGCAAGGAGGGATAGTGTATGGCTGACCGGCTGGAACAACTGATAGAAATGGAGTGTGCGGATGCGCTGCTGGACAGCGGCGTGTCCGTTCCTCTTAAAAGGTGGAAGCTCCCATGGCTGAAACGCCCGCTGGAGGTGCGTGTGACGATGAAGCGTCCGAGACTGCGCGGGCAGATTCTGCTGGCGAGGGAATACCTGAAGATGGGTGTTGAACCTGGCTGGCAGCCGAAGGGCAAGACCGAGGAACTGGCCTTTGTAGCGGAACATGGCAAGGCTGTGAGCCGACTGCTGGCCTATACGGTGTGCCGGGGCTATGTGTCGCGACATGTGGGTATCGGTGTGACGGCATGGGTGCTTCGGAACTTTGTGGAGTGGAAGTATCTGATGGCGCTGTTCCGAACGTTTGAACGGCTGATGGGCACGAAGGATTTTATGCGTATTATCAGCTCGGCGGCGCGGGCGAACCCGATGACCCCGAGACTGAGCCAGGCAAGGATGGGGAGTTAAGAACCCGGTATGAGGGTTCCCATAGCCCTTTCGGTTTCGTGTGGCAGATAGCATCGGCAACGGGCTGGAGTGTGGACTACATTCTGGACGGTGTGAACTACCAGACCTTGATACTGATGCTGAGCGACGCTCCGCGATATGTTCGGCAGAAGGGAGGCAGCGGTAAGTGTGACAGCCACCCGGAGCGCAGTGCCGAGGATGAGGCGAACGATATAGTAGGATTTTTTCAAAGCAAACTGGAATGAGTAAACCTGTAGAAGTTGAATTTTTGATGAAGGATAAACTTACGCCCGGCATGAACAAGGCCGAGCGTGAGGCGCTGGAACTGCGTAATACCGTCAGGCTGCTGGAGGCTGAACTGGAAAGGCTGCGCCTTGCTGGGGAGACGGCCGCCCCCAATCTGGACCAGAGTGCCAATATCGCGCAGATCCATGCACTGGAGAAGCAGCTTGAGGAATTGCGGAGCCAGTTGAAACTGCTGCAGGAGGAATCGGAATCCGTGCAGGTCACCCCTGCAGATATGCCTAATGCACAGCGCCAGTTCAATGGTCTGCACAACAGTATCCAGCAGATGGCGCGTGAAATGCCTTCCTTGGCCATGGGGCCGCAGATGTTCTTCCTGGCCATATCCAACAACCTGCCGATTTTTACCGATGAGTTGGCCCGTGCCCGGAAAGAATACGATGAGCTGCAGAAGTCCGGCAAGAAAGGCACACCGGTATGGAAGCAGGTTCTGTCCTCACTCTTTTCCTGGCAGACGGCTATGACCACCGGCATCATGCTGCTGGTAATGTACGGTGATGAAATCTGGGATTGGACGAAGGATTTGTTCAGCGCCAAAAAAGGCGTGGATGAATTCAACATATCACTCAAGGAAATGACCGAGATAGAGAAGGACGGCCGTGCCCAGATGGTGCGTACCCGCTTCGAACTGAAATCGGTCATCGACGAGATAAAGAACTTCACCGGCAGCAAGGAACAGGAAAAGGCGAAGGTGGAGGAACTGAACCGCAAGTACGGGGAATCTTTCGGATATTATAAAACACTTTCCGAATGGTATGATACCCTTATCCAAAAGAGCGAGGACTATGTACAGGTCCTGCTGCACCAGGCCAATGTCCAGAACCTTGTAAAAAAAGCTGCAGAAGCCGATGAAGAGGTGAATAAAATCAAGGCGCAGAAACCGGAAGAGGCGGAAAGCGCCATGGGTTTTTTCGGGAAATGGGGACAATATATCATGCAGTCAAGCATGGCAGAATCCGGGCAGTTCTATGACGCACAGGCTGCCATCAAGAAACATGATCAGGAAGCTTATGACATACTGTTGAAAAATGCCGAAAACAAACGCGACGGTTATCTGAAAAAAGCGGAGGAAGAGGTAAAGAAAGCGGCAGAAGCAGCCAAAAAAGGAAATATCGGCGGACACATTGACCCCAAACAGCCCGGGAAGAATCCGGAAGCGGAAGCCAGGCAACGGCTTGCCACAGAGCGCAGGCTGGCGCAGGATCTTGCCGCCCTGCAGGCCGAGAATCGGAAGGAAGAGATAGACCGTATGCAAGCCGGTACCGAAAAGAAACTGGCACAAATCGAATATGACTATAACGCCCGGAAAGAAGAGATAAACCGGCAGGAAGCCGACTGGAAGCGTGAGAACAAGGAAGCCGGCCTTTCCACCGGAGATAACGGACTTACCCGGGAGCAACAGGATGAACTTGAAAAAGCCCGTGCCTCAAACACCGCGTCCCGGAAAAAAGCGGAGACGGACGTGTACAGGGAAGAGGCGGAAGCCATGCGTGACTATCTGAAGGAATACGGTACCTTCCAGCAGCAGAAACTGGCCATCGCTGAAGAATATGCCGAGAAAATCCGCAAGGCACAGTCCCAGGGCGAAAGGCTGACTTTGGAGAAGCAGCGTGATGCGGCTGTGCACAAAGTGGACATGGAAGCCCTTACCCAGAAGATAGACTGGGGAGCAGCGTTCGGGGATTTGACCGGTCTGCTTGCAGACCAGATGAAGAACCTGCTTGGCGAACTTAAACAGTATGTCAAGACGGATGAGTTCAAAAAAACGGGAGCCGCAGACCAGCAGGTCGTTTACGATGCCATTGAACGTATTCAAAGCATGCTCCCCGGTGGCAACGGGACATTGGATTTTGCCCGGCTGCAAACGCAGATGCACGCTTTGGGGGATGCCGTAACACGCGTGCAAAATGCGGAACTGCAGCAGGAAGCGGCATTCGCCCGGTTAAAAGCGGCGCAGACCGATTACAACAAGGCTCTTGAAAGCGGTAACCAGGCAGAAATAGAACGTACCAAAATCGCTCTTCAAATGGCCCAATCGTCCAGCGTTTCAGCTGACGAAGAATACCTGAACGCTACCTCTGAAATGAAGGCGCTTGCCGGGGAGGTGAAAAGTGCCTCCCAGGACACGGTTGACGGGTTGAACATGGTATCCGACGGGTTGCACGGTTTTGCAAGCGGAACCTTGCAGGGATCATTTGAAGGAATCCAGAGCATGCTTACCGGTCTTTCAAAACTGAATATCGGAGGCAAGGTCGGTGATGCCATCAGTCAGATGTCCGAGACCCTGTCAAGTGCCGGAGTCATCGGGCAGATTATATCGGCCATTCTCTCCATACTGGATTTGCTGAAAGACGGTATCGGCCCGATTATCTCATCATTGATAGACACCATTTTCAATGCGATAACCGGAATACTCGACAATATCCTCAGCGGAGACCTGTTCAAACAGATAGGCGGTTCCCTTGTGAAAGGTATCGGAGGACTGCTGAACACGGTGTCTTTCGGAGGTTTCAACAAACTGTTTGGCATCGGCGGAAACGCCAAGGAAGTGCAGGCTGCTATTGACCGTCTTACAGATCGGAACGAGAAACTGCAGACTTCCATCGAAGACCTGACCGATACCATCAAGGCAAGCAAGGGGACAAAATCGGTGGAAGCTTACCGGGATGCTTACAAATACCAGAAAGAGACGAATGCAAACTATCTGCAGATAGCGCAGGAACAGGCACGCTACAGCGGTAGCCACCACAGCTGGAACTACTACTGGGGCGGTTTCAACCAAGCACAGATAGACAAACTGAGCGGACAGATTGGCCGCCAGTGGGACGGGAACCTGTGGAGCCTGAGTCCGGAGGAGATGAAGGCGCTGCGCAGCAACGTGGACATGTGGACGCAGATACAGAACACCGGCAAGGGCGGTTACGGCGGGCGACTGACCGAGAAGCTGGATGACTACATAGCGCAGGCCGGCAAGCTGGAGGAACTGACCGACCAGCTGTATGAAGGTCTGACCGGTATTTCATTCGACGGGATGTACAGCAGCTTCATCGACAACCTGATGAACATGAAGTACGGTGCCAAGGATGCGGCGGAGGATATATCCGAGTACTTCATGCGGGCGATGCTAAGCAACAAGATTGGGGAAATGTACTCCGAGAAGTTGAAAGGCTGGTGGGAGAAGTTCGGCAAGGCGATGGAGGACAACGAACTGACCGAGGCGGAACGGAACGCGCTGACCGAAGAGTACATGCAGTATGTGGACGAAGCCCTTGCCCTGCGTGACAGCCTGGCGGCAGCCACGGGCTACGACAAGACCGAAGCCGGCGGCACCAGCCAGAGTGCGAAAGCGGGCGGTTTTACGGCCATGACGCAGGACCAGGGGACGAAGCTGGAGGGCATGTTCACCAGCGGGTTGCAGCACTGGAGCAGCATGGATGACCGGCTGGAAAGTGTGGCGGAGAAGATGGACACGGCCGAAGGGCATCTGGCCCGGATAGCCGAGAACACCGGTGTGAGCGCCGGACACCTGGGCGAGCTGAAGGAAGTGATAAAGAAAATGATACGTGACGGACTAAAAGTGAAGTGATATGGGCAATATACTGAGCGGACTGGTGCTGGTGAACGGCACGGACATCTGGACGGAATACGGCGTGTTTCTGGTGGAAGACCGGCGCGGCGGCATGGAGAACCTGACGGCCATCCTGACCCCGAGCAAGGCCAAGAAGGATACCGCCGTGGATATACGGGAAGAGGACGGTGAGAAATACTCTGCAGTTCTTAACCCCAAGAACGAGGCGCGGGACGTGACGCTGCACTTTGCGCTGTACAACAAGACCCAGGCAGGCTGGATGAAGCAGTACTTTGCCTTTGTGAATTTCCTGAAGCAAGGGAAGGACGGCTGGCTGGAGATCCGTTTCCCCCAGCTGGACCTGCAGCTGCGGGTGAAGTATGCCGACTGCACGAAGTTTACCCCGCTGACCTATCTGTGGAGGGAAGGCGTGCATGCCGGAAAGTTCCGGGTAAAGTTCCGGGAACCGAAACCGATTATATAACCATTCAAACGCTATTAGAATATGCTTCTAACGATATATGACAAAGCCGGGACCAAGCGTGCGGATGTGGCTGTGAACGACAGCTCGACGCAAAGCAAGGAGGTGCAGGGAGACAATGTGCTTTCCCTGTCGTTCAGCTACTATGACTTCCTGCCCCTGGACGTGAACGACTACACGGACTATCTGGGTGAACGGTACTGGCTGACGGAACGCTACACACCGAAGCAGGTGAACGAGGGCGAATGGGACTATGACCTGAAGCTGTACGGCGTGGAGAGCCTGATCAAGCGGTTCCTGGTGCTGGAGACGACGGACGGGGACACGAACCCGCTGTTTACCCTGACAGCCACGCCCCGCGAGCATGTGGCGATGGTGGTGAAAGCCATCAATGACGGCATGGGCCACACGACCGACTGGAAGGTGGGTACGGTGGAAGGTACGGAGCTGATCACGATAGACTACGAGGGGATGTACTGTGACGAGGCGCTGAAAGCCATTGCCGAAAAAGCCGGCGGCAAGGTGGAATGGTGGATTGAGGGGCAGACGGTGAACGTGTGCCGCTGCGAGCACGGGGAAGAAATCACCCTTGGCTACGGCAAGGGGCTGACCTCGCTGGAAAGAGACACCGGCAACACGGCCAAGTTCTACACCCGCCTGTTCCCGGTAGGTTCGACCCGCAACATCGATGCGGAGAAATACGGCAGCCCGAGGCTGATGCTCCCCGGCGGCAAGAAGTACATCGAGCAGGGCGTGGAGGAATACGGCATCTATGACCATTACGAGCAGGAAGCCTTCAGCGGTATCTACCCCCACCGGGTGGGTACGGTCAGTGCGGTACGCAGCGAGGAGGTGACGGACGATGAAGGGAACAAATTCACCATCTATTACTTCCGGGACGGGGGACTGAACTTTGACCCCAACCTGTACGAGCTGGCCGGTGAGACCAAACGCGTGTCGTTCCAGACGGGCGACCTGGCCGGACTGGGAGAAAGCGACGACCACTACTTTGAGGTGAACTACGACAGTGCGGCACGTGAATTCGAACTGATCACCATCTGGCCCTACGATGACGACACCCAGCTGCCGGGCGGCAAGCTGGTGCCCCGAGCAGGCGACACCTATATCCTGTGGAATATCCGGATGCCGGATGAGTATTACCGGCTGGCCGAAGAGGAGTTTGCGGTTGCGGTGGACGAGTACAACCGGGACCACTGGCTGGACATTGCCGCCTACAAAGCCCCGACAGACCCGGTATACATCGAGGAGCACGGCATAGACCTGTTTGTGGGCAGACGGGTGAAGCTGGAGAGCCGGAAGTATTTCCCGGAAAAAGGCTACCGTCAGAGCCGTATCACCAAGATCAGCCGCAAGGTGAACGAACCCGGGCAGATGGACATCGAGATAAGCGATGCGCTGCAGGTGGGCAAGTTCGACAAGGTGACGGACAGCATCGGTGCGCTGAAAAGCTATACGAAATCAAAGACGGAAGGCGCTGCCCTTCCGGACATCATACGAAGCTGGGACAAGACGCTGCCCACGGACAACAACCTGTTTTCCGCCCGGCGCAGCCAGAAAGAGTTCCTGAGCAAGAACCAGCCGGACACAGCCAAAGAGTCCATCCGCTTCCTGAAGGGTGTGAGCTTTGGCGAGGCTGCTGGCGGCAAGCCCTGCGGCATCGTGGATGGTGAGGGCAATGCCGAATACTTGACTGCCGTGATCCGCGAACTGCTGCGCAGCACGGAGTTTGTGGACGGGCTGACCGGTGAGGGCTGGCAGCTGTGGATTGACCAGCTGACCGGACTGACAAACCTGACGGTGGACAAAGTGACTGCCCGGCAAAGCCTGGTGGCGCTGGAACTGCTGATCGAGAAGGTGCGCAGCGTGTGCGGCCAGCTGGTGGTGTCCGCTGCCAACGGCAAGATCAAGGACGTGGTGAAGCAGGGCGACAACTACCGCATCGTGTTTGAGCAGGAATCGGGCTTTGTGGCCCATGACCTGATGCGCTGTGCGGTTACGGGTGGTAAGAAACTAAAAGCATACTGGGTGGAGGTGGCTTCGGTGATAGCCGGCGGTGTACTGGTCCCGGTAAGCGAGTTTGGCGGGGTGAAGCCGGAGGCAGGCGATGAGTGCGTGCTGATGGGCAACACCGAAACCCCGCTCCGGCAGAACCTTATATCCATTGCGGCCACGGAGGACGGACAGCCCCGTATCGACATTCTGGACGGTGTGAAGGCCAAGAACTTCAACGGCTGCCTTCGTTGCCGGCTGGGTAAGCTGGACGGCATCAGGAGCAGCGCTTTCCCGGCAGACAAACAGCCGAAAGGAAACGGCCTGTATGCCGACAACGTGTGGCTGAAGGGTACGTTCGTGTTGATGACGGGCGAGGACATCCTGACGCGGTTTGAGATAACCGAGGGGAAAATCCATTCAGCCGTGGAAAGCTTGCGCAAGGAAATACGCGAAGAACAGAGTTATCTGGACAACAGCAGTTTTGCCGACGGCATGGACAAATGGAAGACGGGCAGCAAGGCTACGCTGTTCACCCTGGGCGGACGCTGGATCTGGGCGAACGGCGGTCCTTACGGTACGAAGCCGGACGGCCATGCCGAGATACGGACCGACGGCAAGGTGCCTTATGCCTATATCCGGAACAGCTATATCATGCAGAAACTGGAGGACTTCCGGCTGGTACCGGAGTACCGGCAGACGAACAGCCAGGGCGAACGGGTGCCCGGCGTGGTGTATCTGTCGTTCAGCTACCGGGTTATCAAGGCCGGAAGGTTGAAAATAGAATTTGTGAACGCTGATAAGACCGGGTTTGAGAACTTCAACATGTTCGGCCATGAAGAGGACCTGCCCGTTGGCGGTGAGAAGATGTTCACGTTGGACGGACTTTGGAACGGCACTGGCGACTTCAAGCTGTCGTTTACGGGCGTGATTTACATTTCGCTGCTGGTGTTCAGCACCAACAAGGCGGACGCACTGGCCTATAAGTACCGTACACTGTTCGAACAGAGCGACCGGCTGGTAAAGATTTCAGCGGCGGTCTTCGACAAGGACGGTAATGCGCTGAAAGAGACCGGGCTTGTCATAAAGCCTGAAGGTTCCGGTCTGTATGCGCAGGACAATACAGGAAAGATTGCCCTTATCGGGGTGAGCGTGGAGGAAGAGGACGAGTACGGAAATACCGTGAGCAAAATCAAGCTGACAGCCGACCATATACAGCTGGAGGGACTGGTAACGGCCAACGGCAACTTCAAGATACTGGAAGACGGCAGCATTGAAACGACCAACGGTAAGTTTACCGGAGAGATAGACAGCAGCAAAGGGAAAATCGGCGGCTTTGAGATAGGGAACGGCCGTATCGGTTCTGTGGCCGACTCTCACGGGAGCGGTGGCGGTCTTGCCATTTATGATGATTTTTTCCGTGTCGGCGGCAGCAAAGGATATGTGATGTTCGGTGATGATGTGATACCGTCTTCTGCAGGAGGAGCTTTTACCGCTGTCGGTCGTATCGTGAACTCAGCCCCCAATATATACGGGAATTACGGCTTCGACCAAGCGAACTATGGATTGTTTATAGATGTTACCGGCGGTACGAAGAACTACGGTATCAGCAGCAATGCGGCATTACTTGCCCCGGCGTTTATCAATACGAAAGCCAAGCTGCTTACCTTCGGAAGTGGAAACTACACGGTGGATTTCTCACAACACAATATCATTTTGATGTATTACAATGAACCCAACTACAGTAAGGTAGAGGTTACGCTGCCGTCGGAAAGTTCTGTGGCATACAAGTTCGGCATGAGTTACTTGCCTACCGATTTTGCAGCCATTGTCACGTTCAGGGTCAGACCCGGTTCAAAGAATATCATACTAAAAGGTATCTATAACCACAATGAAGATTTGCAAAACTACGAGATGGCATCCGGGGACTCCGTAACGGTACTTATTACAAAAGCGGACGGATTCCGTTACCAGATATTGAATCATTCATCCTAAAAAACAGATATATATGAAAAAGTTAGATTTCAGGAATTTCAGCGTTCCCACCGGAATAACCCGTCAGACGAGGGAGGTTTTCGATGCACGTGAGCAGATAGCCGATTTGCTGTATACGCGTGTCAGTGGCATCAAGGCCCATCGGCTTGCGTTCAAGATTTTCGAGAGTACCGGCGAGACCGAGTTCAGCGATGAGGAAACCGGGATGATACACATGGCGGTGGAACGCTATTGTCTTCCCAATGTGATAGATGCCCTGAACGAAATCCTGGGCGGGTCAGAAACCGATAAAAACGAATGAGTATGGCAGAAATGACACAAGAAGAACTGGTTCAGGAAGTGCTGGACCGTGTACTCCAGAGTTCTACCGGCGTGGAGGACTTGGAGACCGTCACCTCGCTGAGCGGTGTGAAATCACTGCCCGGGGAGAAGGACGGCAAGATGGTGAACGTCCCCCTGGAACTGATAGGGAAGCCTGCGAGCGATGCCGCCGCCCGTGCCGAGGCTGCCGCCAAGAAAGCGGAAGGAGCCGTAGCCGGACTGGAGGAAAAGACCCAGGCCGCCACGGAAGCGGCCACCAAGGCCAACGAAGCGGCAGCCAAGGCAGAAAACGCCGCTGCCAAGGTGGAACAGACTACGGCAGCAGCCATCGGCGGGGCTACCGCACGCTTTTCCTCATGGATGGAAACAGGCAACGTTTTACCTGACAAGAGTACCAAACCGGGCGGCAGCGTAGTGTATGTAGCGGATGCCGGGAAGTTCGCCTACCACATGGACTCCACCCTGTACGGGGACTGGGATGTGGCGGGTGTGCCTCCTGCCGGCATATTCATGAATGCGGACCGGACAGCCATCCTGCCGGACAAGCTCTACCTGCTGGGTGATGCCGTATATACCGGAACAGGCGGCAGCCTGAGACTGCTGGCCTACCGGCATGAGGTGATGAGCGGGGAAGCTTACGAGGCGCTGCAGGACAAGGATGCGAATACGCTGTATCTGATTTATGAGGAGGATTGACGATGATAACCATAGGCGGTAAGGAAATAACGGCTGCGTATGTGGGGAAACGTGCCCTGTCGGCAGTCTATGCCGGGGCAAGACTGGTGTGGTCTGCGATAAGCAGCTGTTTCGGACTTGGATACTGGAAAGGCGACGAGCCGTGGAACGGATCGGACGCATGGAACGGTAGCAGTAAAACTGATAAATGAATGATTATTATAAAAGGACAGTATTATGGCAAAAAGGAAAATAAGCGGAATCATCAACGCGACTGAACATCCGATGAATCTTGAAACACCATGGAATCAGAAACAGCCGGACGGCACCTATCATGCCTATGCAGGCGATGACATCGAAGCGTTCCTGAAGAAGGAACTGTCAAACCGTACCCCTACCGAGGAACTGGTGAGCGGCGAGACGAAACCTCCTACATCCGGAACGGTGTTCGATGCGATGGTGGGTACGGTGACGGACGTGGATGTGCAGGACAGCGAGGACGGCACCCAGTACGTGATGACCGTCAAGCAGAAGGACAACCAGGGCGGCGAGAGCTCGAAGGAAGTGCGCTTTTCCAAGTACACGGACGATGACAAGGTGGTGGTGAACATCGACCTGACGGACAGCGGCGGTGCGGGACTTCCCGCCTCGCAGTATCTGGCACTGGGCAGCGGCTTTGTGGTGAAATACTCCGTAGGTGTGGGCACTGCCGGTGGCGGTACGGTGGACGGCTACAGCGACCTGAAAGCCCGCGTGATCGTGAAACGCGGTTCGACCGTCATCAGTGAGTTCCGGGATGCGGAGTTTGTGGGCGTTACAGCCGGACAGAGCTATACCTTTGACGCTTCGCCCTACCTGAAGGATGCCACTGCCTATACCGTACAGGTGGAAGCGCAGGCAACTTACCAGGACGGCACGCTGATGAAGACGGCCACGGCCAAGGTGACCATGGTGGCCATGGAGCTGGAGACCACCTACTCGGCGGGCAACGGGCTGGCCGACGGGGGATATAAAAATGACGTGAACATCCCCTTTACTGCCAAGGGCACGAGCGGTGAGAAGAACATCTACTACCGCGTGAACGGCGGACAGGCCTTTACCCTCGGTCTTTCGGCCGGCAGCGGTGTGCAGCAGAAGAACGTGACCATCCCCCTGACACAGATGCAGGAGGGTACGAACGTGGTGGAAGCCTACGCGCAGCATGAGAACTCCGGTGTGGTGAGCCGGGTGCATTACATTACGCTGCTGAAGGCAGGCGGAGGTGTGACAGCGTATGCCGGCCTGATGTTCAGCCACCGGGCAGCGGGGTTCCAGCGTGACTGGAAACACCCGGTGCTGGAGGCAGAGCAGTTCACGGCATGGAACTTCACGTATGCCGGCTATGACCGCGATGCGTATACGGCCCGTGTGAAAGTGACCGACCGGGGCAGCGTGGTGAAGGAAGACCTGCTGCAACGCGGTGAGACCGGCAGCTACGGACGGACGAACGTGAACGTGGAACCGTTGGACTACCGTGTGTCATGCGGCGATGCCGTGCTTGAGGTGCAGGTGAACACCACATCGCACCCGGACATTGAAGCCACGCTGGCACCGGATGCCGTGTGTACGTTTGACGCCTTCGGGCGAAGCAACACGGAAAACAACCCGGCAAGCTGGGTGAGCGGTGACAAGCGTATGGAGTTCCGGGACGTGCTGTGGAGCGTGAACGAATATGGTGCCGGTAGCGGCTGGCACAAGGACCGCCTGCTGCTGGCCGGTGGTGCAGGTATGACCCTGACCGCTGACGGCGGTTACCGCCCCTTCAACGAGGCGGACAAGCCCGAGGGATTTGCCATCCGTGACGTGGGCATGACGCTGGAGATAGAATACAGCACGGCCAACGTGACGGATACGGATGCCGAGCTGATCACCTGCCTGGGGCAGCTGGACAACGGCAACCGGTACGGGCTGATTGTGACTCCGGAAGAGGCCAAGTTCCTGACCGGTGTGGTGACCGAGGCGATGGATGCCGGACAGGTGCTGCGCTATGAAGACTCGGTGGGTACCAAGTTCCAGCCGGGTACGAATATCCGCATTACCTACGTGTTCTATCCGAACGTGCAGACCAACGAACAGCGCACGCTGATCGGTTTCTATGTGAACGGTGAAGAGTCGGCTGCTTCCAAGTGGCTCGACAAGGTGAATTTTGACATTCAGAGCCAGTTGGAATTTAAGTCGGCAGGTGCCGACTTGAACGTGAAGAGCGTGCGTATCTATAACAAGGCGCTGACCTCGGACGAGGTGCTGAACAACTACATCGTGGACCGCAACCACCTGGAGGATGCCGACGGGGAACCGGGCGTGCGCTCACTGGATGAGGACAACCGCGTGCTGAATGAAGGAGATACGGTGAGCATGGAGAAGCTGATGGGGCTGATGAAGAAGCGCCGGAACTCGATCCTGGTACTGATAGGCACGGGCAGCGTGGGCAGTGAGGTTCCGAGCGAGAGCGACACGCTGAACGTGGTGGATGCACTGGCCCAGCTGAACGACAAGAAGGCCAACAAACTGGTAAGGGAGGTCCGTTTCTATAACGGAGAGGACAGGACGCTTGACTTTATCCTTACCAACGTATATGTCCGTATTCAGGGTACTTCTTCCGTGAACTATGCCAGAAAGAACTTCCGTTTCTACTTCCAGAAGACGGCAAGCGGCTGGACGGTTACATTGAGCTACGGGGAGATTGACGGAAACGGCAGGCAGAAGAATCCGGTGGTAACTACCGGCAAAAAAAATCTCTTCAAGTTACGCAGGAACTCGGTAGGCGCGAAGCTGGCATGTTCCAAATGCGACTTCTCGGACTCGTCCATGACCACCAATACCGGAGGTGCGAAGCTTATCAATGACGGACTGAAAGAGATGGGGCTGCTTACGCCTGCCCAGCGTTACGCCAAAGACCATGGGCTGGAGGATGATTACCGTTCGGCCATCGACGGCCTGCCGTGCGACCTGTTCGTAGCGAAGAGTGCCGACGAAGACCTGACCTATTACGGCCAGTACAACATGAACAACGAGAAGAGCGACAGCTACCCCATCTTCGGGCAGGATGAGACCATCGGCGGCGAGAAATGGGGCGAGGGCGACACGCTGAACTACCTGGAAGCCGACGAGGAAGGACACAAGCAGTACCTGCCCGTCTGCTTCGAGACGCTGAACAACTCCAATCCGCTGTGCCTGTTCCACTGGTTGCCGAGTACCGAACCGGAGCATAAGGATTTCATGGACTACAACTTTGACGGAGGACTGGAATTTAATCATCCGAAAGATACCTTCTGGTCGGACGGAGGCGGTGACGCGGAGGAAGAACCGAACCTGAAAGACCACCTCGGTACCGGTGACAAGTACGACAAGATGTACAAGGCCACCGACCGCATGATGAGTTTCGTCTACCGGTGCGTAAAGGAAACGCCTGCGGGCAGGAACATGGTTTACAGCACGGAATCCCATTCGTTCGAGGGGGTGGACTATGAGGACGACGGCGACAAGTTCCCTACCGCCAAGTGGCAGAGCGATACGTTCAGGAAAGAGGCCGGGAAGTATTTCGACCTTCCCCACCTGATTGCCTACTATCTGTACGTGCAGTTCAACCTCGGCGTGGACCAGCTTGCGAAGAACATGCTTATCCGCACATGGGACGGTGTGAAATGGTCGATTGACTATTATGACGGCGACTGCCAGCTCGGTTCTGACAACAAGTCGTTCCTGACCGGGAAGTATGACGACAACCGCCAGACGAAGCGCGACGGGGCTTATGTGATGCAGGGTCATAACTCGTGGCTGTGGAACCTCATCGTGGCCAATTGCTGGGACATGATTGTGGAGATTATGGTGAGCGGATGGAACGGGGGCGCAAGCTTCATGAGTGCCTTCAGTATCCAGAAAGCCATTGACCATTTCGATACCGAACAGATGAAGAAGTGGTGCTCACGCCTCTATAACAAGTCCGGCATCTTCAAATACATCTACCCGTTCCTGAACGAAATGCCGGTGGGTGCTGACGGTGCCAAACAGACCTATCCGCAAATCTACGGTCTGAAGGGTTCGTTGAAAGCACACCGGAACTACTTCATCCAACGCCGGTATGACCTGAAGCAGGTGGAGTACGGCTATGTATCCACGCTGGGTGCCCAGTTCTACCAGAGTACGGCATCGCTGGACAAGGCTTATAAACTGAAACCGATGCAGTACCGGCTGACCATCCCGTACCGTGTGCAGCTCTCCACCAGCAACGGCGTGCAGGCCGACAGCGGCGTGGTGGATGCGGACGTGCTCCATTCCCTGCAGCTGACCCGTGCCTTCGGTGAGAACGACCCGCTGAAGATTATCGGTGCAGCCAAAATCAAGGAGCTGGTATGGCACGAGGATGCGTTCGCAATCGGCTTCAACTTCGGTCTGCTGACCTCACTGGTAAAACTCGACATGAGCGTGGAGAAAGCCAGCGGTTACCGGAACGGCTCGTTCATGGCTTCGACCAATGGTATGCTGCTTCTGGAAGAAGTGAACATGCGGAACAACCGGCTGGCCCGGAACGGGGACAACGGGAATGTGGCCACTTTGGACTTGAGCTGGCAGGGCCGCCTGAAGAAACTGGACGTGAGGGGTACGGGGCTGACCCGTGTGAAACTGGCCACCGGTGCGCCCGTTGTGCAGTTATGCCTGCCGGACACGATTGAGGAACTGTTCCTGGAATATCTGACCAAGCTGTCCGATAGTGGCCTGATACTGGAAGGGATCAATAATGTGCGGGGCTACCGCTACACCAACTGCCCCGGCATCGACGGGTTCGCTATGCTGGAACGCCTGCACCAGGCCAGACTGAACGGCAGCGGCAAGCTGGAGCGCTTCGTGCTGGAGATAGACCGGGAAGACGACGGAACCCTGCTGAAGAAGTATTACGACTACGGAACGTATACACAGACGGGTGCCGTGGATGACCGGCATTCGGGACTGAGGGGCAAGCTGACCCTGACGAAGTATCTGGCCGATGAGGAACTGGAGAAGTATGCCGCCCGTTATCCGGAACTGACCATCAAGCAGCCGCCCTATACGATGATCGAGTTTGACGACAGCGTGGCCGACGATGCCAATGTTTCGAACCTGGACAACAAGACGGGGTACAAATTCGGCAATACGTACAAAATGAGCGGGCATGTGAATGCCATCCTGTCCAAGCGCCACCGCGTATTGGCCAAGGTGACGAAGATGCCCACGAGCCGGAAGGTGGAGATAGCCGGGCAGCAGGTGGAAGTGAACAACCCGGACGGGGAGATGACCTATTTCCCCCTGCATGACGAAAGCTCGAACTTCTATGCCGATGCGGAGGATATGAACGACTGTACGGTGGCGAAGCTGGACGGCAGCGAGGGAGACTGGATGATGTATGAGCCGTTTTACTGGAGCAAAGGCATCAACGATTATTTGAACAACAAGAAGTACGCCTGCTACAGCAGTTATCCGGAGGACGAAATGCCCCCGGTGCCTGAGGCGACGGTACTGACACTGGATGCCATCAAGGAGACACAGGGCGGCTGGCTGGGTGAACGCAAGATCATGAGCGGCAAGCCCACGCTGATGGAATCCTATACGACGGACAAGGCTTATTCCGTGTGCAAAGTGGACGTGTCGGGTTACAGACGTGTCCGCTTCCCGAGCGTTCCAGGAACAGGGCTTATCGGCAGTGTGTTTGCTGATGCGGAGGGAAACATCCTGAAGAGTATTGTGGTGCCGACCATCGGCTTGAAATTTGAAGCCGGCATGTATCTGATAGCAGACGTTCCGGAACGTGCTACAGCCCTGCATTTCTCCATTCTGAACACGGCAGAGTTTGACTGCGTGGTACTGAGCCACAGCGACAAGATAGAGGACATGGAACCGGATTGGGTGGCCAATGAGGAGCATCTGTGTGCCGTTGTGGGCAGTTCGGTGGTGGGCAGTAAACTGCGTGCCTGCATCACCGGAGCTTCGACCACGGCAAGTATGACCTGGACGGACTTCCACTACTACAGCCAGCAGCGGGGTATGCAGCAGATAGATGCGCTGATGCACAGCCGCATCGCGAACCTGAGCTATGCAAAGTACGGGCGCAGGGATATGCAGGAACAATGCGGTGCCGGTCAGCATAACAATAACCGCACAACAGGCGGAACGGCCGAACACGGGATGACAGACACCATCGGCTACGATGAAGCGTATGTCATTAACAACAAAATCACGAATTCGCTGATTGACGGCCTGGTGCACCAGTATGCCTGGTATAAGAGTCGGGACGAATACGGACAGGCGACTGTGGTGCAGGTGAACAATATCTGCTGCCTGGGCTATGAGGACATCTACGGCAACAAGTATGACATGATGGACGGCGTGGATCTGCCGAACGACAGCGGTAACGTGGGCAAATGGCGCATCTGGATGCCTGACGGCAGTATCCGTATGGTACAGGGCAAGAAGGACAGCGGTCAGTGGATTACAGGCGTGGCGCACGGCAAGTATATGGACATGATTCCGGTAGGTAATCTGAACGGATCATCTTCTACTTACTATACCGACATGTACTGGATAAGCACCGCTACGGTCCGTGTGGTCTATCGTGGCTCTGTCTCTTATACACATCTCCGAGCCCACGAGACACTCGCTAATCTCGTA
>ENA-UAJJ01000081-UAJJ01000081.1-human-gut-metagenome-genome-assembly--contig:-NODE-81-length-36235-cov-11.520923_pt1 | contig 36235 bp, 43 predicted proteins | sample MGYA00244425_ERZ654405 | MGnify/ENA primary metagenome ERZ654405 (study PRJEB26926, sample SAMN06165031) | human gut metagenome | biome: ENVO:00009003; feature: ENVO:2100002; material: ENVO:00002003...
TCCTCGGTCTTCTCCTCGGTCTTCTCCTCGGTCTTCTCCTCGGTCTTCTCCTCGGCGGATGCCGAGTCGAGAATGGCATGGATTGCCTCCATGGCTTTGGAGTACTCATCGAGCTTGGCGTTCAGCTCGGTCCGTTTCTTGTTCAGCTCTTCGAGTTCGGCTTTCACGGACTCGATCTGCTTGCTCAGGACCTGAGCCTGGCGCTTCTTGATTTCCACGTCCTTGTCCGGCATCTCCTTGCCGTAACGTGCCATGAACTTCTCCAGCCGGTCGTTCAGATCTTCGGGGACCCGGGTGAAGTACGAAAGAGCATCCTTGTTGAATGCGATGTGGTACAAGCAAAGCTCCTCCGTGATGTTTCTCGGGGTGAGGATCTTGCTGAACTCCTTGTTGATCGGGTCGTGGAGCAGAGTACCTGCTCGGAGTTCGTAATCGGGGTGTGCTATGTTTTTCATTTGTTGTTCTGTTATTCGTCTTAATGCTAAGTCGGCTTCGATCAGGCAGAAGCCGCATCGGGAAACTGACTTATTCAAAAAGTACCGAGAAAGTTCATCTACTTCCCGGTGGAGAGCGGGATTCTTTTCCAACTCCAAGGTATGAGCCCTGTAGGCTTCGCCTCTCAGGGACCCATACTTGGATTGGTAAGCTCTCAGTCTTTCGAGCATGTCAGCCATGAGTGTTACTTTTTCGGGGCACCTACATAGGTGTCCAGAATGATGACATACTCCCCGTTGACGTACGTCTTCTGGATTTTTGCGTCGTCAACCTTGCCACCCCACTGAGTCTCTGTCTGGGCGGGTGTGTTGTTGGTGTAGTACAGTTCGGGCGGATTAGCTGCGGCTCCTAAATTGTCGGTGAAGATGTAGTTTGCCGGAAGTCCCGATCCCGGGAATGCAACAGCCGGATTCGGAGACGCAGGAGCTGCGGGCATGTTCACTTTGGCGGATGACTGACAGTTGTCTCGAGTCAATGTGACGGGAACCCGGTTTCCGATAGGCTCCTCAGTGGCAGTCAGGAACTGTATCAGACCCTTTACCGTACACCCGGTGCTGCCTCCGGCAAGGAGTCCCTCGACCATGAGGTCGGTGGTCTTCTCGTCCGTATTGAAGAGGCTCATCGGGAGCGAACCTTCCTGAGCGATTGTGCCGTTGGCCAGAGTTACCTGGTAAGCGACGCCGTCGGTCATTTCGGTCGTGACCGTGATTTCGGTGAGCTCCAGACCCGAGTCCCAGCCATACACCTCATACTTGGTGTCCCCGTTGTCGCCGGTATCGTTGTTCTCGACGATGGCGATGACGCGAGCATTGGTCAGACCGTTCACGAACTTCTTGGCTGCTTCCGACTTCTTGAAGATCCGGACAACCACGTTGTGCTGGTGGGTCTTGAGATACGTGCCAGCATTGATGGTGTCCGAGCCAACTGTTGCGTTGGGCAGCGAGTCGACTTCGTAACCAATGGCACCGGCTTTGAGGATGAGCGAAGAGATAACGTTGTCACTTACAACGGACTTCGATTTGTCGACGTCCGAGTAGCTGATGAGGATCACCCTGGCGGTGGTGCCGGCAATTGCCGGCTTACCACACACCTGGTTGGTGAATCCTGTTTTGATTTTAGAACAATCAAGTCCTGCCATTTTCTTAGATTTTTGATGATTAGATACCTACCGAGAACAGATCCGGGTTGGTGAGCTTGGCATCCGCCCGACCCATGAGTTCTACGTAGACCATGCGGTCTTTGTACTCGTACCAGACCCGCATCTTCTCGAAGCTGTCGATTGCATCAACACCTACGCCGAGGACGCTCTTCGAGGTGAAGAGGATTCGATGAGGGTTATTGAGCTTCGTGTCAGTGTCTTCCGACGTAGCGATGATCTTGTCCCAGATGGGCATTGCGATGACCGGGATGCCGTTGAAGCTGAGAGCCTCCATGCCATTCAGCAGAGCCAAGCGAGCCGATTCAAGGCAGCAAGCGTCCATAAGAGACTGCTGATAGGCATCGTAGACCGACTGGGTAACGAGGATGAATTTGTCAGACTGCTGACGGAGCAGAAGCGGGGCACTGAACACGACCGACTGGATGTACTCCTTGGCCTTGTCCGGAGTAAGCTTCTGAGCTGCGTAAGATGCCCCGGCATTTTCCGTAATTGTTGCTCCGCGCTGGGACGGATTGGCTGTAACCTGCGTGGTAATCTGTTTCCAGAAACCGTTGATGATGGTGAAGAATTTCAGGTCGAGACCGTCCGTAATGATACCATTATCGGTAACATTCTTGGCGTCCTTGTCGTTGAACCAGAACAGGCGGTACCAGAAGTCCATGATGGAGCGCTCAAGAACCTCGATGACGATGTTCATGTAGTCCGTGTCTGTGAAGTCCGGAATGTCGACGCCGGTGCGGAGAGAGTAGATAGTTGCCGACTGCTGAAGGTCAGTGTAACACTGGGACAGGAGGATCTCCCAGGTGCCGGGTTCCCATTTCAGCTTGCGGGCGTTGATGTTCCACGGCTGAGGAGTCGGGTTACATCCGGTGTTGACCACGCCGACCATGCCACCCTCCCCGATGTAACCCACCTCGGTGTTAGTGACAATGTCGGGGAAAACTGTGTGAATGGAGTTGATGTCAGGACCCTGAATGGTGTCCTCCATAATCATCTCCGAGATTGCCTGAATGACCCGTCCACAAAAAGTGAACTTGTCCATGTCGAGGAATCCGCCGTTTTTAACTGCCATAGTTCTTAAAGTTTTTGAGTTTGACTACTTGAGGATCTTTTTGGCAGCGTTGACCTTCCGGAGCTTTTCGCGAGCTTCGTTTTTCAGGTCAGCTGCCGAGGGTTCGGGCTTCTTGCCTCCGGGCAGAACCGTCTTGCGATTCTTCGGGCGGTAGTTGCTACCACGGAGGTTGCGGAGTTCATTCTCCTGCTCCTCGATGAGGTTCGTTGCCTCGTCGAGCATCGCCTCCAGTGCTGCAACGCGGTCCTCGAGAGACTCGGTGTCCTCCATCTCGATGCTGGTGACGATGTTGTCCTCGACAGTAACCACCCGACCGTCTTCCAGAACGACAGTGCCCGACGTCTCGCCATTGGCGAGAGTTGCCTCTACACCTTCGGCCAGATTGTCCTCTTCACCTACGGTCTGGAGAACGACCTGACCCTCAGCATCCAGATAGTCAAAATTGGCGGGAGCGCCTTTCTTGCCATTCCGGAATGCCTTGACCTTGCTCATGAACTTCTCATAAGCGCTTTTTTCGTTTTTTGCCATAGCATTAAAAATTTGGTTTGTGTTGTATGAATTGATTTTGGAAATGAATCCCAAGTCAAGAAGTGATTTGGCATCATGAATGCGTTCCTCATGCATGACATTGCGGAGCCGTTCCCGGTCCTGACCTGTTCTCTCGACATACACGTCAAGAATAGCCTCCTCCTCCAGAGCAAGCTCCTCGGCAATGCTGCGAGCATCGTCGGAAGTGAGCCAATCCCCGACAGGCATGTATACCCGGTGGATGAGTGCCCGGCAATTCCTGTTTGCCGACCGGTTCTCTGCCGGAGCTGCCAACAGAATGCACACTGCCATCGAGTGGCATCCCCCGACAATATTTGTATATATCGTCCTCCCGCTCATGCGAAGAAGATCGTAAATCTTGAAGCCCTCCTCAACAGAGCCCCCGTCACAGTCAATGTTGATGCACACCTCCTGTTCGTCGGGGTGTTCATCAAGTACCCGGCGGAAGGTCTCCACGGAGCAGATCTCTGAAGTCCCGCCCCAAAGCTCCATCATGACCCGATTCTCTTCGGAGTCAATTGCGCCTTTTAAGTTGATGAATATCATGTGCCAAATTATTTCGATACAAATATAATTATTCCTAATAGATATTGAAATACTATTTGTGCTGGATTATTTAAAAATTAGCCCGGTCCTGAATCTGCACGTAGTTAGCATCTTCCCTCCGAATATCTTCGATTGTAGCAATAACTCTCACCTGACCAAATGCTTTCTGAATTGCTCTCTCCATGTCAAGCCGATTCATGGGCTCCGGGGTCTCAGCAAATGACCGAAGAGCATACCCGCCATCCGACCCAACTTTTGTGAAGGGGACACCCCCACCAAGTTCGTTTATGGCTGACAGGAGGGGAAGGAACATGCGACTCGATTTCTTGTTGATGATGGTCTCACCCCCTTCGGCCTCTATGTGTACTCCCCCAGCAGCATGACTGGGGCCTTCAATGTATTTGCCTCTCGCGGCTTTCGGCAGGGGAGCTGCCCAAAGAGCTGCCATCTGGACTGCTCCCAAAGCTGCAGCTGCTGCAATGAACGGGATAGCCAGGGGGAACCCCCTTTTAGCGGATGCCATGATGGAGATGGCAGTATTGATGCCAATCTCGAAGGAGCCCATTGCCCTCTCTCGAATAGCTTGCTCCCGTTCGATTTTGGCCAACTCCTTCTCCTTCTGTTTCTCCATCTTGATTTTCTTCTCGTTGTACTTGGCCTCCGTGATTTGGCCATTAGCGTACATGTTTGCCAATGCCTGCTCCTCCCGGCTGTATTGTTCTTCTACCTCCTGAACCCGACGCTCCCCCAAAGCACTGGCCAAGTCGTTGAAAGCATTGGCGAAGCCGGAGGCCATTTCTGCATACTCCTGGAGCTTCTCGATCCTCTCCTCCCACAGAGCTTCCTCGTTCTCAGCCATCTCGAGCTGGATCTGAGCAATAGCATCCTCGTTTCCTTGAGCTGCTGCCAACTCAGCCTCCAGGTACTTCTTGCGGATTTCATACTTGGACTTGTGATTCAGTTCAGCTTGAGTGAGCTCCTTGTCGAGGTCCATTTGCTGGAGACGAAGATTGTTGGCTCGGAGCTGGGCCTCCTGCTCATAGGTTTTCTCCCCGGCAGCTTTCCTGGCTTCGATTTGTTTCTGGAGCATCCCATTTTCGAGCTCCAGCTTCTTTCTCTCGTTGTCCGCTGCCTTTGAGAGGTCCTCAGCATACTGCTCATCGAGAGCTTGATTGAACCTATCAAGTTGCTGTTTGGTAGCGTCATCCCGGATCTTTTTGATTTCGTCCTGGAGGTTTTGCTGGATCTGTTTCTCGAGCTCGGCTCTGTTGACCAAGAACTGCTCGTAAGCTGCATACTCCTTCTGGTATTCCTCCTCGCTCATACCCCTCACGAATTGGGGAGGCTGAATGTTGGCCAGCTCCTTCATGGCATCCTGGTACTTCTGAGTCACCTGGGCAATCTGCATATCGACTGTGCCTCCGGAAGCTACAGCCAATATGTTGGCTCTCACCCCAGCAAGGTAGTCATTAAGCTGTTTGGCTTGGTTCTCATAGAACTGCTTGTCAGACCGAACCATGGCATTCAGAGCCGTCTGATACTCCTTGTTAGTGATTTTGCCGTGAGCTTTTTGGAGAGCGAGGCGCTCCCGGGCTCCATCCTGAGCTGCCTTGTATAGCTTTCTCTCGTACTCCATTCTAATAGCGATGCTCGTGGACTGGAACGTGGTTTGGAATCGGAGATCGTCTTCCCGGATTTTCTGCATAGCCTCCGAGTTCTTCAAAGCAACCTCCAAAGCCTTGTCAGCAATGGACTGCTGAGCCTCTCGATTGGCTATTGCAGTCTCGAGAGCTAAGTTAGCAACTGCGGCTCCTTCATTCTCGATTGTCCGGAACAGTTCTTGGTATCGACCTTTCAAGTCATCGAGTTCCTTTTTGGCTTCCTTGTATTTGTCCAAGCTTCCGGACCACGTGTTGAGCTCTTCCTCCTTGGCTGCAATCACCTTCTTCAAGGAGTCGAACTCATCCATTGCAGCCATCTGTCTTTGACGAGCTGCATTCATTTCAATCTCGCGGAGCTTGTTGGCTGTTTCGAGCTGAGCTTCGGCAATCTGTTCCGACGTGGCATGATTGGCTTTGAGGTTCTCGATCTCCCGTTTGCCCCGGATCTCCTCGGCTTTGGACAGAGTATTTCGTTTAGTCTCGATCTGATCCAGTACATACGTAGAGGCTTCGGCAGCTCGATTGTATGCCTCCATTGCCCGGGTTGCTCTCTCTTGAGCTTCCGTATTACTGTTAAATGCGTTCGTAAGAGCAACCACTCCAGCTACCAATCCGCCCACTGCCGCTGCCACCAATACAACGGGATTGGCAGCCAAAGCAGCGTTCCAAAGCCATGTAGCAGCTGCTGCTGCTTTGGTGAGGATATTGCCAGCCCCTTGGACAGCATTCTTAGCAGCTATAGCTTTTGTCTCGGCGAGAGTCTGGTTGATGCCAACCAGCTGAACCAAGTTAGATGCAGCTCGATAAGTGGCTTCGGTCTTGGAGAGAGCTGCTTGGAGAGAAGACAAAGAGGAAAGAGCCGTGATGATGGTTATCATCTTCGTCATGGTAGCATTGAGCTCCTCGTTCTCGCTCCCCAGTACCTGAGTGGCTGTGGTCCATAAACCGTAGACGGAAGTGATTGCCGAAGTTGCATCCGTGACAGCGACCAGTGTGTCGATTCCTCGTCCAGTCTGGTCGATGGCTGTATTGACCGTGTCCTCTGCCGCCTTGAGCTCCCCAGCTCGCTTGACCATCTCCTTGAAGGACGCTGAACTCGTATCCCCGGCTTGAGCCATCCGGATCAGGGTGTCGGTCAAGTCGTTGAGCTCCTGTTTCAGGTTATCCGTTGCCTTCTCGTAGTTACCAACTGACCGGCGATAGTCCCCGAGTGCCTCCTCCTGAGCTTTGAGCTCCTCGGTGGTTTCTGCAATACGCTTTCCGAGCTCGGCTTTACGAGCTGCGTCCTGCATCGAATTGCCCAACTCTGCAAACTCGGCATTGTCCAAAGCCAACTGAGTTCTGAGCTTGTTCAGACTGGCCTCCTGTTGGTTCTGGAGCTTAATGTTATTCTGGATTTGCTTCTGGTACTTATTCGCCTCGCTGTTGATTGCCTTGATCTGGTTGTCAAGTGCGTAGTATTCTTGGGCATTCTCCTCGGTCACTTTGCCCAGAGCCTTCTGTTGATCCCTCAGCTCCTGGGACCGGAGTTTCAATTCGGCTAACGTCTTGAGGGCATCCTCAGCTGTTACACGGACGTTGTAAATTGTATTTTTCTGTTCTTCGGCCATATCACATTCGTATTAGGTCTACTTTGGTTATCTTTCCAGCTTGGAAGTTGTTTATTTTCGAAACGTAGAACCAGAACCCATGCTCTTCCAGCCATATCGGGTTGAACAGGTCCAGACTTTGGATGTCAAGCGAGTCCAGAAGGATCTGGGTCTGTAATATCTTCGGTCTTTTGAGGATATTGTTGATGAGCTTGTCGTAGTACTTAGGAACGTAGTAATTCAAATTTTTGAAACGCGCCGTGTATAGTCGTACTCGTGTAAGGGTGTAGCCTACACTTACCTGGGGCCACATATAGTCAGACTTATTGATGTGGACGACCATCGGCTTACTGAGAGCATTGTACTCCCAAGTTGTCTCGGTCATTTCCCCGTTCTCCATCCGGCCTCTATTGATAGTCCAGATCGGGTAGTTAGCAAGTGTGTGGGTCTTGCTCGTACTGTCCTCGTCATAGAGAGTTTGGTTGAGTCCTGCCAAGAACCCAATTTGGAACAGGAGTTTAGTGGGCTGGAGGTTGACGTCCGGGATGCTGAACTTGTACGAGTCAGTAACATTGTTGTCCTTGTTGTCCTCCAGCTTTATCTCGTTGGACTGGGCATAGCTGGATAACAGGAAGGTAAGTTTTGTGTCCTTACCTTTTATCAGCTTGTCAGACCAATTCTTCCCGGACGAGCTTCGTCTGTTGTAGAACTCCTGAGTCGAGTATGCTCTTGCTACTTTGGTGGCGGGATTCACGTCGATGGTTAGCCCGAACAGCTGGAAGAAAGCTTTGACTATGTCTCCCAAGCTCTTAAATCCAGTCGAGGCCAGGAGGTCATAGGTTAGCCCGGGTTGGGGCTTATCCCCTGGTGAAGTTTCCGGCACGGGAGGAGCAGTAATGCTGACCGGGAACCTCATGTCATACTGATTGGCAGAGGGATTGACTGTGGCGAGAGATCCGGACACCAGGATGTGCTCTCCTGCCTCCATCGGGATGTCAACCGAAACGCTGCCGGAAGATCCGGACGACCAGGATCTGGTCAACACTATAGCACTGGTCCCATCGTTCTTGTAATGGGTAACTTGGACTGCCACAGAACCATTCCGGATGGCAGAAATATTGGACCATGAGAAACTGAACGTGATGGTCGTGTCCCACAAAGTCATCCAGCTGAATGTTCCGGGTTCGGTGCCCATAATCAAACGTCCGGCGACCGGGTCACTGAGAGTTACCCCGGGGTAGCCTTGCCATATCACATCGTCCGTGGTGCCAATCGGGGGATCCTGGATCCAGCCAGTTCCGGATGCTTTCGGAGCATTGGGGTTGTCTGCCAAAACGGGGTAAGTGCAAGGCAAAAACATTTCACTCCGGTCAACTGGATCCACGTCAGTCTCGAGACTGTAGCCTGCTCGATCGAAGATCCATGTCACCAAATCATACCAGTTGAGGTGGGGGTAGAACTTGTCCAACTCCCGGACTTGCCTGATTGCCTCCATGGAGATCGGAGGGACGTTCGGATTCTTCTGGAGAGTTGCATATAGCCAAAAGTACAAGACTTTAGTCTCCTCCGGACCGGAGAGGTATCGCTCGGTCTGTCCCATTGTGTCCGTGTACCACTTGAGGAGGAACATGCCAGTTCCGGGGTCCTTCGCGTCAGTGTTGTTGAGGGTATCAAACAAGTCAGCGGTTGCCCCGAGGATCTGGACCCCGATCGATGTATCTGTTACGTCTACTATGTTCAATACTGCTCCAGCCGGGGATATGAGTGCTCCCTCATAGAATAGTTGGCAAGGGAACTTCATGTATGGCACATACGAACCTGAGCCAACTACAAAACTGAATTGGAATGCTTGCTCGTTATGGGTCGTCCTGGGCAGACTGATCCGCTGGGAGTACGAGGCATTACGGTCTTTCAGCTCCGCCAGGTTGTTGATCTGGTAATTCATCGCAGGAGCATCCAGCGGGAGGTCCAGTGACCAGACCTCGCCGTCAATGCCTTTCATGAGTAGTTCGTAGTTCATATTACCACTGAGTTTGTTCGTCAATAAGCTGGAACTCGTAGCTAACAGTGTTCCGGGGAGTCTTGGTGTCCCAAGTCAGATCAGTATCATCTACTAGGACTCGTTGCCATGCTCCAAATTGATGGTTGTAAACCTGGACCAAAGGCGAGAGAGCAATTCCTTTGAGCAAGTTGAAGTCGTTCTCATCAAGCTGTTCTGCTCCTGCTTGGACTATGTTCTTAAACTCCGGAGCTAACTCGCCTCTCGTCTGTGAGGCATAGGAGTCTCTGGAATTCGCTAATACGTATTGGTCTCCCCGGTCAACCTCCTGCGTATACTTCTTATGTTGCTCAAACATGTAAGTGTCCCATCCGCCTTTCTGGTTTATCCAGCGAATGTAGAACGGGTTGCAGGGAACTTCTGCATCAACGTAGTGTATGTGCCATCTGTCAGAGTTAAGGGGCAAATTGCGATTCCGGACAACGACGTAGTCAGCACCATCTGCCATCTCCTCGTCGAACTCGAGGACAAACGGAATGTTGACTCGGGGGGATATTTCCATTGTTTTGAAAGCTGTAGTCCCCGTATACATAACATTCACCTCCATGGCTGATTGCATGTTGAGTGCTGGGGAACCTTTAGCAAAAACGGTTACGAAGTTCGGGTACCCGAAATACTTCTTAACGTATAGTCGTCTCTCACTGTCTGGAACTCGATCAGTCAATACGAGTCCTACGTATGACTGGGAGAAGTTAACGTTGAACCCTCTGGGCCGTACTCCCCGGGAGGCATAGCGAACATTGAAGTCCTGTTCGCCAATGCGTCTGTAGGCGTATGCCGATATGAGATTGTAGTCAATGCCAAAACTTACGGCTGTATTAATGTACGGGAATGTTCGGGGACGATCTCGGAATCCAGCTTTAGCCAAGAAGCTGAGGTCGTATTTCTTTGTCGTCCCGAATCCCGAGTCTCTGTAGATGTCGATGCTTTCAGTTAGTGAGTTCGCTGCTTTAACTGAACTGGGGCTATAGCTGATAAAGTTCTTCCCGTAGGCCAAAGACATGTTGTTCAGTGTTACCTTCACCCCAGATGTTGACCCTGACTCCCCAGAATATATCCTCAGTACCGTGTAGGGGTATCCCACATTTTCAGTATTAGGGATTTGGACCCTCCATGTCATAGAAGAGCCAATCGCAAGATTGGCCGTAGCAACCATGACCGCCCCACATCCTTTTGCGTCCCCTTGGTATAACGCGACCGTCAGGGGAGTTTCTACGTTTGCTGTGCCAAGGCCAACCCAAAAAGCATACCATTCCCCAGGTTCCATCCTCCGAGGTATTACGAACTCTCTGAACCATTCTTCATCGCCGCCGTCACTGTTGTCAAGCACCTCGGATTGCTCGTTGTCAATGATGTTAAGCGAGATCATGTTGGCCTCATCAAGGTTCTGGGTCTTTACCTCGAGTCCAAGAGTTGAGTTGTCGGTCTCAACTGGTATTTGCGAATATGCTGAGAACAGGGAGTCTTCAGCCGGTTGATTGATTATTGCCATATCGCGCTATATTATATACCCGTGGTCCATATCGTTGTCAGGAGTAAATGCCTCTTCGATGAGGACCTCCATCGTTTTGTCCAAATGCTGAGCCAGGTACTCCTCGAAGTTATCAGCGGGAGTGTCAACCAAGTCAACGTAAATGTGATTGCGGTAAAGCTCTGAGCCTTCTCGTTTTATCTTCCATGCAGTGGCATTTCCGAATCGGACCAGGTCCTTGGGATCCGAGAATGTGATGCCTTTGAGCTTTGCCCACTCCATGATGATCTGTCCCAAATTGGCGGGGATCTTTCCAGGACCTCGTCCACGGATGAGAGTGTAGAAATAGTTCGGGGCTTCGATTGTTCCCCAAACTGTTTCGCCTTCTCGTCCCGTCTGGACCGTTATCTGAGCATAGGTTCTGCCCGAAGCTTCCTGCCCGGCGTCCTGTGATGCCCGGATGATCTCGTCCCTCATCTGGGTGAGACCCTCAGCCAATATCTGTTCCAGTCCTACCGCCATTTGTTTCGAGGTTTGCGAGCATTGATTTTCTGCTGAGCTTTACGCTCCAGTTCCTTGTTCAATCGCTCACGGAAGAGGTGACTCTGCAAGTTCGTGAAAAGGAGGTTGTACACCTTGCCGTATTTCCATTCCAGGATCTCGTCCGGGTCCTTCGAGTAGTCCTTGGCCAGTGCAGTGATGGTGGCCATCTCTCCAACCACCATGGAGAATTGGGCAATGCCGGCTGCCTTCTCCTCAGCACTGGGCTCGTACTTGAGCTCAGCCTGTTCTCGTTCAATCCAGTACTTAATCCCCAGAAGAACCTCGTACCAATACTCGACAATTTCTGAGGTGTTCCTCAGGCTCCATTTGACGCCGAGACATTGCATGCCTTCCTTCATCTTGTCAATGTCGGTCAGTTCCTTGTCAGTGATGATCCGGCCAAGCTCTATGCGTTGGCCGAACGTCATCTGACCGCCTTTTATGTCGATTCGCTGTATCATCCTACGACTGTCAACTCGCTAAACGGATATTGCTTAAATATCTCGTGAGCCGGACTAAGGACCGTCGATCCTTTGGGGAACTTGAGTGTACAAGTTGTGTTATACCACAAGTTCATGACCCCCCGGTTAGACCTTAGGATTGGGAAAGACGCATCGGTCCAATCTAATCCTGGATTCCCCGTGCACATTTGTAAGTATGCGTAACCGTTAGCTCCCGCCGTCTTCCCGGCAATTACCAGAAATCTCTTCGTGTCGTTAAGACGCCAATAGGTATCGCCCGGAACGTTTGGGGCAGCTGAGAAGAAAGACTCGGGGGTCACGCATCGGATCATTCTGCCGGACAGGTCAGTACCAACAGGCAAGTCTATTAATCTCTTGCCTATGAGATCCATGCCGGGATCTTCGGACCAAATGCACCAGTCGGAATATGTAGTCAGCTCAATGCCCACACTGACCTCGTTAGCATCAAATCTGGCAGATGGGTAGACTATTCGTACCGTGTTCATCATCTCCGGGTAAAGCATGCCAAGTCTGGAAGTCTTCAACCGACGGAGGAAGGGCCTTACGAGCGTTCTCTCCAGCTCGTCTCTCAGGATGAGCCTCGATGTCGTCTTGGACTCAGTACTGAACGGAGTATCCCCTTTGTAGGCGTCATTGCCCATTGGCTCGAACTTACAGAAGTAAATCATCAAAGGCAATCGCTGTCTCTGGTGGCCTCTGTACGGGATGTCATAGTACCCCTGAAGCGGTTCCTCGATGTAGATGAACGTAGTGCTGACCGGATTCCCGTTTGAGTCCTTGATGACCTCTCCGTTGAGCCCAGTCTCAAATCGAGGCATTGTGTCCACTTTGACATTCAGCATCCGAGCCTGGTCGCACTCGAAAACTGCTCCAGGTGCCAGGTCTTGAAGCATCAAGCGTATGTTGTCTATGATAGGTAAGGTCATCGTTTTGCGGGGATTATGATTTTGGCGGACTTCATGCCAGTCGCCTTCGGCTTGATCTCAAATATCATTCGCATGATGAGCATGTCCAGAAAGTCCGGAGATCTGCCAAGAAGCTGCTTCATGGTGTCCTTAGAGATGAGCTCTCGCTTCTGCTCAGCGGAGTTCGTGTTCTTAGACTTGAGGACCGTCATCTCTTGCTTGATCTTCTCCTGAACTTCGGGGGAGCAGACGATGTGAATCTGGCGCTTGTTGATGAGCTCCGCCAGCTTGAATGCGCACTCCGACTTGATGTTGTTGTACGTCTTGGAGTCAATAGCTGACTGTCCTCCGTGAAACTCCCGGATGCCTTTCAGGTAGCTCTCCAAGTAGAACCCAAGTCCGTCAGCGTCCGAGACGATACTGGACCGGGGGACTTTCAGACCGGTGGCCAATTTGGCGATCTTCTCCTCCATCTCCTTGCCTTCCGAGAAGCCTTTGGCGATGGGGATCCGGCAGACCATGCCATCCCAGGTTCCAACCACCCAACTGTCTCGTCCTTTTCCAGCAAGGTCAGTGCTGATGAACCTGTTGCCCGTCGGGAGAACGAACTCATTGCTGAACATGTCGCACACTGCGTCATAGTCTACCAGCCAATTCGGGTCGTCGTCATACTCCCAGTTGCCAAAGACCAGTCGCTCGATCTGCGATTGAGTCAGGTTCCGGAGAAGCCCTTCGATATACGTGTCTGGGAGAGTCTTGTTGTCCTGGGGCAGAGCTTTGACGAACCGACGCCAAGGAGGCAGCTTGTTCTCCTTCCATGGCTTGTAGTAGTCCGTGTAGAGGAAATTGTTGGACGGGTTGCAGGTGATGAGGAGTTTGGGAGCCAGCTTGTAGACGTCATTCTTCCATCGACCGATAGAAGCCTGGAGGTTGGTCTTCGCCTCGCGGATAAACTCGCCACCCTCCTCAATCCATCCCCGAGTCATCTGCATGGAACCGAACCTCTCATACATGGGGTCACTGGGGTTATACTTGGCATCGATGAGGTAGATGCGGCTTTTGTTGTACAGTTCAAAGAAGTTGTATTGACCATTGAAGTGGTAGTAGTTCTCCGTGATGCCCCAATGAGCGAATACCTCGTAGATGGAGGGGATTGTGTACCGGACCAGGTCGGCAGCCGTCTTACGCGCAATAAAATAAAATGTCTCCGGGTAGGTGAGAGCATCGCCGGCTATCAAAGAACACCCGAGGTAGGATTTGCCAGCACCTTTCGTGCCAGCATACAGAATGTCAGTGACTGAGTCATCAAGCCATAACCGAGCCACTTCCTTCTGCTTCTCGTTGCCTTTGGTGTCAAATTGAAGCCGGCGTCCCATTTTATTTTACCTCCATTCCTGTTATCTGTTCGAGAGTAATGCCTCCCGTCAGGTTGACATTGGTCTTGCGTCCTTGAAGTACCTGGATAAGGCTGGCAGCGTACTTACCAACCAGTGCTCCCTCAATTTGCTGGGAATTGATGGCGTCCTCGATGGTGCCCCCAATTGCAGCTGCTACCGGGTCTCCCGTGAGCTCCTCATACTCAACAGGACTGATGCCAGCGAACAGCCTAAATGATTCGATGGTCATCGGGCGGGAAATGTAGACGCTACAGTCTTCGCCATTCTTATTCTTGTGAGCCTGGGAGAAATAGTTATCCTGCATGAATTTGCAATACTCGATGAATGCAAAATAAAGCTCCTCCGCATCGGTGGGCTTTACAAATTCCCCGGCGTCTCGCCTTTTCTGTCCCTCCTCCATATAGGCGAGCGGACTCATTTTATATGTACTTCGTGCCATGCCTCAAATATAATCAAACCTTATACAAATTAAAAATTTATTTCTGCACAACAATCCCCGGAGCGTTTGGCCCCGGGGATCTTTATTTATTCGCTTACGCGAATGAGGGTCACGCCGAACCACAGAAACTTGACCGAAATGCCATTCGGCCAAATCATGCCTTCGTGGACAGTGGCGATGGAAGGAGTCAAATTACAGTACTTGGTATTGAGCTCCGAGTACAAAGCCCAGTTTTTCCCGAGCTGCTTAAAGTGTTTTGCTTTCATGCTTGTTGAGTTTTAATTTCGTATGCGCGAGTGCCGTCCAGTATTTGTGGGTCAAGAGAAGGCCCAATTTGGCACCAGTTCTACTGACTCTATCAGTTCTACTGATTCTACTCGCCTACGACTTCTTTTTGAATTTTTGAATCCGTCTCTCCGCTCTCTCCATCTGCTTGATGGATCGGCTCAATTTCCGTTTGGGACTGATCCACCATTGGCGGATCCCGCCGAAAATCGCGAACAGGCCGATGATGGCCAACAGGTAAATTGCAATCATTTTCTACGCCTCCTTTCTAATTTGTTTTGTAGTTTGTGGACCTCAACCCAGTCCTCGTGCCGCATCCATTCCGGACGGGATAACAGAGTCAGCTGACCCCGTGCTATTTGCATGGTTGTCTTTTTCAATTTGCGGGCGTAGTCCAGGACCTCCCGCTCCTCTTTTGAGTAGATCCCCAGCCATCGCCGGAGCACTCCAAGTTTCCCCGTTGGGGGTAGCCCCAATTTCTCAGTTTTTTCCATAATAAACAATATTTGACCAGTAGTAAACAATAAAATTTCTTATTGTTTCTCACCTAAGTGATTGATATTCAATTGATTAGGTCCCCAATTCTCCTCCCGAGAAACAATGTAAACAATGTTTCTGTGCACTCTATTTTGTGATTTTCCATTTCCTAAATTGGTCATAATTTTCCTCATATTCCCTATTCAGGTTTTCCTCCTAAATTATTGTTTACATTGTTTACAAGGGCCTAAATCATTGATATTCAATCGATTATCGAGAAACAATGATTGTTTATTATTGTTTCTCATTGTTTACTGCTGTTTTAATTTAAGTGATTGATTATCAATGGTTTGGGATTCTTTCCATTGGAACAATAAACAATAAACAATAGGGGTCCCCCGGATTTTGGGGGAGGGGCTGTCGAGATTTTTGCCAATAAACAATGGAACAATGGTTTTATCAACTTTTGGGGCCGGGAGTCCCCCTGATTTGTAAACAATGAAACAATGGTTTGACCAACTTTTGGGGCCGGGGCCATGGGAAAAATTGTAAACAAAGAAACAATAAAACCATCAACTTTTGGGGCCGGGGGTCCTATACCCCCGTGGATCCGAAGCCCCCTGTCCCTCTTTCAGTCGATTGCGGGAAAAGCTCGTCCTCCGACTCGAGAACTTCCACCCCGACGTATAAGACCGGCATCACCAAACCTTGAACCAGCTTCATCCCCGGCTTGAGGAGGACGGGATCCTTGCCGACGTTCATGACGTGCAGATGGATTTCTCCTTGGTAGTCTTCGTCAACCACGCAGGCTCCGACCTGGAGCTGGTACTTGGTGGCAATGCCACTCTTGTTGAACATGATGAGGACACACCCCCGGGGGATTTGAGCTTTGATACCGGACGGGATGTTGATACTTTCGCCCGGCCAGATCTGTTTGGCTTCAAAGTCTTCCGGGATGTAGAAGTCCAGCCCGGCGGACAGACCCGTTCCTCTGGTCGGGGTCTTGACATTTCTTACTTTTACGATTTTCATTTTTTAAAATATTTTTCGAGACGAGCTCTGTGTGTTGTACCTGATGAGAGCGATGCTCCTTCTATGAAATTATACCGAGTGTGAAGAGGCAGCTCCTGGAATGCCTTCCTGAACGGTTGACCATCCGATTCAAATATCTTGCCCGCAGGATTGCCGGGCGTAACGTCCTTCATGTTTCGGGACTTGATCCACCACAAAGCCTCTTCCCGATTTATGGAACGTATGGAAGGTCTAACAGACCCCTTACGGAGCGTCATTTTGAACCACTGAGCCTCCGTATTGGAGTCATCTTCTTTAAACCATACCCGGTAATATCCAATAGCTATTGCCATAAGTTGTAGAATATTTCGTGACACTTCTTGCGGTACGCCATCGGGTCCTGCCGTATACTTTGGCACTTGAGAGGCTCTTTGGGTCGGTCGAGGATCTCCCGAGGCAGGACGTCGCTGAAAGCATCTTTGAGAATGCGCTTGTGAGTTCGATCCTCCCGTGGCAAACGGAGAGCGAACCTGACAACGTCATGCCCCAGGAATGGTGACCGGAGTTCAACTGTGCTCCGCATGGAAGCCCGGTCAAGCCGAGGCATGTGGTAGAACGGAAGCTCTTGGAACACGTCTGAGAGCTGGGAGTCATAGTCATCAACTCGGCGATAGCCTCCGAAGAGTTCGTCAGCTCCATCCCCGGTCAGGATGACCTTCTCCTTGACCTTCTCCATGAGTCGGAACTGGGGGATCATGGAGCCCAAGTCGATGGGGGTTTCGTTGTAGCGGAGACACCTCTCCAGGCAATCATCATCGGGGATAGGGCCAAGAGAGGTGATAGAAACCCCTAAAAATTCGGACAATAGCATGCCAAATTTTGATTCATTATTCTCCACCATATAGAGATTAACCCCCAGGCCCATTCGATGAAGAATAGAGGCAATTATGGACGAATCCAGTCCTCCTGAAACCAAAGCCCCGACCGGGGTCTTGGAATACATGGCTCTGCGTCGTATGGACTCAGAAACTCGTTCCCAGAGCTCCTGAGCCAATCGCATCCTACCCCGATTGTATGTCTCACCCCGCAGTTCCCAATTGAAATAGTCCCTACGGATGACAGTCGGAGTTACCCGCATGCTGTCGAAAGAGTAGACCGTGTTCGGCATGATGCGCTTAACTGTGTTCCACGGAGTCCTGTCATCCCAGTTGTAACCCCATTTGAACACTTCCGACCGGTAGTACCGGTCGAAGTCCTCGAAGTCTGACACCAACGGGGTTATCTCCGAGCAGATCTCCCCGAACTGGTTGTAGTAGAGTTGCTTCTTTCCGAGAGGGTCGGTGAAAGCAATAATTTGACTCTTCCGGTACCAGCATATTGCCCACATGCCATCCCAGTGATTGGCTTCATAGATGATGTCTTCGAGACACGAGGATCCAAACAGGTCGCGGAGGTACTCGACGTCGCTGGAATATATCGTAGGATAGTTGTAGATCTCCCCGACGTAAAGGAGCCATCCGTTGTCTCCTGCCAGTTTTATGGGCTGAGCCAGGCCATCGCCTGGTTCAGTCTGAATGGGCAAACGAACATGACCGAGGAACCATCCTCCTTCGGCAATCTGGGTGAACTCAATGCCCCGATGCTTGATCTGGTCAATGACGTTAGCCCTTCTTGCTATACTTATTCCGCACATATCACTTGAGTTTATTTCTGAGAGCGTCCATGAGACAAACGATCCCTATTCCGATTATTACTGCTATTGCCAGCCCAATGATGATGGGCTCCTCATTTCCTCCTGACATGTCTTTTCTTCGAATTTTCGAGGATCTGTTGTGCCTTTTTCTCAATCCAGTTGGTGTAGCACCGGCTCCCCATGTGGAGCCCAGTCAGGAGCTTCGAGCATCCCGGACAGAACATGCAATCGTCATATTGCTGATGAGCTTTAGCTCTTGCTTCGTCTATAGTCATAGCTTAGTATATTACCCACTTGGAAAGATCTTCGTTGTATGCATGGAGGGACCCAGCGAAGTAATGCAGAGATCCCTTCTTGAGAGAGGGATAGGTGGCTGCGAGGATGTTGAACACGTAGTCCATCATGGCCTCCGTCAACCAGATGTCAATTGCGAAGTGCTTGAAGAAGTCATTGCTCCGAATGTAATATATCACGTGGAGCCGGTTGTTTCGGATGAGGAACTGGTAGCTGACGGAGCAAGGTACTCGGGTCAAAGCCCCGGCTGTTGCCCGGGTGTCCTCCGGCTCGAAGATCATGACCATTGCTCGTCTGGAGTGCGGGTCGTCCCGGAGAGTCATGATGACATTGTCCAACTGGTGGATCTCGGGTCCCTTGTGGAAGATGTGCAGACGCTCCGAGTAGGTGTAGTCGAAGCGACCCTCCTGACGAGTCTTGCTCACCAACTTCTGCCACAAGCCCCGGCGGATCTCCCAGCTTTTACCGGGGTTGACTCCGTTTCGGTCAAGCCGGTCGGAGAGCTCTGCTCGGCAATACTTCTCGATTAGCTCGGCCTCGTCTTTGAACATGAAGTCGAGCATCTCACGTTTGCCGAGATACGGCTTTGAGATGACGAAGCTCACCCCGATGAGTTCCTTGGTGAGCCGGTCGTCTCCGCTGAGTTCTTGGTTTTGGTAATGGTTGACCAGGACCGTGATGCCGGAAACCTTGAGCTCCCGATCCATCTCCCGGATCATTTCGAAACAGTCTTTGAATATTCTACCCATGTCAATATTTGGATTTAATGCGAAACAGATTTACTTGATACTTCAACGACCAGAGCTCCCGGACTTTGTCTTCCGTGACACCTATGCTCCCGAAGAGCATAGCGAACATTGCCCAAATGTTCCAAAGTCTCTCCTCGAAGACCACCAAGTCAACCATGTACTGAGATTGTCTCCACTCCCGGTTCTTGAGGCAGTTGGCAGCCAAACCTATTGTCTTTATCAGCTCCAGTATGTTCTCCTCGAAATTCTCGTCGGCAATATCCTTCCGGAACCCGTATGTGTGACCCCAAGCAAAGTCTGGGGCCATACCGTACAGCTGGTAAAGCTCGAGCATAAAATTGAAGGCATCGATCAGCTCCTCCAGCACGTGGTCCTTCTCGTTTTTGTCCTTGGCCTCCATCGCTTCTGTGAGCTCCTCGACAATCTGCCAACAGAGTTTTTTGAAAAGCTCCTGATCCTCCAAAGTATTGATGTCAAAGTTCGCGATGCGCTCCTTGAAGTATGGCCTGTACATGAGCTGGAGCTCCCCCTGGAGGGCATAAATCTCCTCCCAGCTCTTAACGAATGGCTTAAAGTCTTGTGTATTCATGGCTTGATGTTTGAGAATGGATTGTACTGTTCCGGATCGTTTTTGTGGGAGTAGTATACAGCTATTCTGCGTCCCTCTTCTGTGAGAACATGTTTGATCTCATGCACCTCGATGGGACTGATCCGGATGAAGTCCACAGCCTCCGAAATGGTTGAGAAGTACGTAGGTACTACTCCCTGAGCTTTTAACGGCTTGGGTTCCTCGAGTTCGTTGTTGATGGCCCCGATTGTGGCTACCATGTCAAGGAGATTGTCCTCCTTGTGTGCATTGGATTCACGTGCCATTTTCACTGCCACTTGGACCCAAGACACGTCAAGAGCGGTCAGAGGCTTACCGGTAATGACCGAGGCGATCTCTGCGGCCTTCTGGTTGCATTCCATGAATGGTCCGTATTGTCTCTCCTTCTCCTCCGACCGCTCATTGATGATTTGGTCAGCGTGTTTAAGTATGTTACTCATGATTTTTAGTATATAGGTTAGACCCCGGGGAGGGACTCGAACCCTCCTGTACCACTCCGGGGTGCCAAGTGGAGTGACGGCTCCACTTGGCGAGGAGTTCTGACTTACTCCTCAGCCGGTACGTTCTGTTCTGCTTCGGGAGCTGCTTCGGGAGCTGCTTCGGGAGCTGCCTCGTCAGCCTTCTTCCGGCCGCGCTTCGGCTTCTCCTCGGGAACCGGTGCCATCTCGCCGAGCTCCAGGTCCTTCGAGTCGATGCCCTTGCCCCAGACGTGCCCGTCGTTGGTCTTGATGCGGTACTGGATGAAGTTGTTGCGGGGGTCGAGACGAACTCCGATGATGATGCCGTCGGTCTGCTCCTTGGTCTTCGTGCAGATGAATTTGCAGAAGCGACCAATGTTGGTTTTGGCATTCTCGAGGTTAGCCTTTGCCTCCTCGGCCGATACCTCCTTTTTCAGCGGGCGGGGTTCCCCGGGCTCCTTCGGAGTCTTTGCCTTGCGAGCCTTCTTCGGCTTCTCTTCGGCGACCTCGTCGTTCTCCTTGATGCCGTTCTCGGCTTTGTACTCTTCGGTCTCAGTGGCGTTGTAGACAGCGCCCTCCTCTGCCGGATGTTCCTGAGATGCTCCTCTCGATGCGAGGATGGATTCGATGGCGTCAAGCTCGTCACCGGTCTTGACCTTGGCCAACTTCTGAAGAACTTTCGAGCTGTAGCTCTTGTACTTTTCGATAAACTTTTCCATAGTGTTTAGTTGTTAAGTGTAGTGTAAAAGTAAGAAAAAATGTCCAATTAAAAAAATTTTTCACCAGAAAAATTGAAATTATTTCAATCCAATTCGACTGTGATTATGTCCAATATGTTGGAGGTTCTCATGCTATTGACTGACAGTAGAGCCCTTCGGATCCCCAAGTCCCTCATTGCTCGTTTTGCTTGAGCAATGGCCCTGGATTTTATTCTTCCGTCGGGGATAGCTGCTTCGTAGCTGTTGTAATCCTCGTCCATTAATTCGTAGTAATATCGTTTCATTGTCCTTTTGTTTGTATCACAAATATACGAAAAATATTCTTATTCCTACGATAAAACGGGGAAAAAGTAGAGGCTAAACCTCTACTTCTTCACCTTTGTAATTTACGAATTTAGCATCCTGATAGCCGAAGAATCGGAGGGACCCGAGGTCTTTGGTTATCGTGTTCAATATCTGGGCGAGCTCCTGGTCGGAGTAGTCTTTGCAGGAGTTGACAGTGTCTACTGCCCAGTAGTTCGACTGTCTAACTGAGGTATAGCCCTTCTTCCCGACAGTTACCATAAAAGCGTTAGGTCGGTCTGATAACTTGTTTTCTTTGCTTCGGAATATGATCCAGACTTTGTTGTTGTTGGGACAAGCGGCTTTTGCCAGACTTTCGATTCGGTGTTTGTTTTCGTAGTTCATAGTGTTATCGTTTTGTTTGTATCACAAATATAATACTTCTGCGACAAATACTACGATGTTTTGCGATATTTTTTCAGATATTTTTCGACCCTCGCTTTTACAGCTTCCATGAGAGCATCCTGTCCCCGGGTCTTCGCTTTCTGGGCTCTTATGACGTCTTGGTCCACTGTCTTCGAGCATACCAGTTTATTGACTATAACAACCTCCTTCTGTCCTTGTCGGTCAAGTCGAGCATTGAATTGTTGCTCCAGCTCGAGAGAATAGGTCTGCCCAAACCAGATGATGCGGTGTCCTCCGGCTTGGAGGTTGAGCCCGTGACCCCCGGAAGCCGGGTGCATCAAAAGAACCTGGATTCTGCCAGCATTCCAGTCAACGATGTCCTTCTCCGTTTTGAGTTCCCGGGGCTTATACTTGGCGAGAGCCTTCACGAGCCGGTCTCTGTCATGCTGGAAGGTCCAACCTATGAGGACTGACTGTCCCCCGGCGTCCTCAATGAGTTCCTTCGTGGCTTCGATCTTCAACGTGTGCACCTCATGGGCCACTCTCTGCTCATCGTACACTGCTCCATTGGCAAACTGGAGGAGCTTCGTGGACAAAGCTGCTGCATTGACAGCTGGTATCTCTACAGCGTCCCCGAGCTGATCAATCATGCTGAGAACTTGTTCCTCCTCGAAAGAGTCATAAGCTTTTTGGATTTCTGGGGGCATCTGGATCTCGACTATGTTGTCGATGCGCTCGGGGAGATCGAGGTAGTCCTTAGCTTTCATGCTCATGCAGATGTCACCTATCTTTGAATATATGCGCTCCTGATTCTCTTTGGATATATCGTACGAATATACGATATGCCCGTTTCTACGCCCTGGCTTAAAGTAGTTGTCACGATAGTGGGATATGTATTTTCCCAAGCGCTCTCCCCGGTCCAGGAGGTACATTTGGGCCCAAAGGTCCATAAGACCGTTGGGTGCCGGGGTACCAGTCAAACCTACTACTCGGGAGAGTGAAGCCTGAACGTGCTTAAGAGCTTTGAATCGGATTGACTTGGGATTCTTGAAACTGCTGAGCTCGTCGATGACCACCATGTCGAATGGTAGGCAAGATCCTCCGTAGAGCCCGCATAGCCAAGCCACGTTGTCTCTCCCGATGGTGTATACGTCTGCCTTCTTGGCGAGAGCCTCACGACGTTGACGTTCTGTTCCGATGATGCGAGACACTTTAATGTGCTTCAAATGGTCCCATTTCTCGACCTCCTGTGTCCAGACTGATTCGGCTACTCTTTTGGGAGCTATGACTAATACTCGTCGGACCTCGACCTCTTTAAACATGAGCTCGTTGATGGCGGTCAAAGTAGACACTGTTTTGCCCAACCCCATGTCCAGGAACAGAGCACAGTGCGTATGGCTTATTATGTGGTCAACAGCTTGTAGCTGGTATTGATGGAGATCATTTTCGGTCATATTCCAATGCTAACATTTTACAACCCATGGTCGTGTCTATCACCTCGACTCGAAAGCCCATTGCTTTCAGTTTCTGGTGCATTAATGTCTGTATTTTTCTGGGCTTTTTGCCGAATGCTTTCAACTCAACGAAAACGACTTCGCCACCGGGGAACAGACAGAGCCGGTCAGGGAGGCCAGCATTGTGAATTGCGGGGAGTTTCAAACACCAGCCACCAACTCTCTCCACCTCAGTGACGAGCCGTTTCTCAATCGAGTTTTCGCACGTAATATTTTTGCTTTCCATAAATGGGGAAATTTTTAGTAGACTTGCACGGTTCCCATTCGGGCATGCTCTTCAACAAGTCATTGATTTCTCGGGTCTTATACCGGTCCATGTCCTCCCTGTTCCGCCCAAGACATTCGCACCATATCTCAGCAACACACACGTAGTCTCGGGGGGTGGTCCCTTTGGGGTTTAACTCATCGACCAGGAAGTCTCTTCTCTGGTAGAGGTCCATTGAGTCCCAGTTGTCCGGGAGTTTACGTTCCAAGTACGCCTCAATGATGCCTTTCCGTTCATCCGACTCGCTGTGCGAGCTTTGCTCATTTTTGGCTATTTTTTCTGCTTCATGGCTCAAATAGAGTTTCTCCTTGGACCGGTACAGTACAACTGCCTCAGCCCATATCTGGTCTATCTCGTCGTCCAGTTCCATGAACACGTCTTTTTTGGCATTGTTGGGGACCACGTCCACTGGCATGAAGCGTCTGTTGCCAGTGGGGTCTCTCAGGAATTCGCTGTCGTTGGTGGTGCCGAAAAAGACGCATTGCCGGGGATATATCTCAGAAGTTCTGGCATACGCTGGTCGGAATGAGTCTTCTGACTTAGATATGAAATGCTTCACTGACTCAACCTCCGCTTTGCGGAGACCTGAGAGCTCAGCTATTTCAATAAGCCATGCCCCCTGGATCTGCTCGAGAGCCTCCTTTCCTTGGACTGTAAGGAATGTATCGCTAAACCAGGATTTTCCCAATTTTTTGATGAACGTACTTTTGCCGGATCCTTGAGGTCCTACGAGCATAAGCACAAGGTCGAATTTGACCCCAGGATTCATAACTCGGGAAACTGCTCCAACCAGCATCTTGCGGATGGCTTCGCGAGAGTAGATGTTGTCGTCAGCCCCCATGTAGTCAATCAGGAGTTTGTCTACCCGTTGGATCCCGTCCCATTTGAGGTCATTGAGGTAGTCCAGAATCGGGTGGAAGTGGTTGCGTTCAAATTCCAGAGCCATGGCATCGTCGATCTTTAGCGAGGACGTTATGCCATATACGCAACCCAAATAGTTCCTGACCCCGGAATAGTCTACGTTCTTGACAGGCTCCGGCTTAACAACCCGACGCCATGGGAGATTCCCAAAAACGTACCTCTTACCGTCAAAGTCGTTCTGTCTGAACAGTCTTTTGAATCTGGGGTCGTTTGCAAATATGAGGTTGAGGTTGGCATCCGACGAGAGGTATGCTCCTCGGGTGTCAACCTCCAGCTCCTTCATCCACTCAACACTCTCAGCCTCCGGGTCAACCTCCTTCTCGACTACTTCTTCCTGAGTCCGGTCATGCTCTGGATCGGCAAACTCGTACTTGGCACTGTTGATGTGGTCGTTGGCAATGGTTGTCTTAGTGTCGGGGTCATTGCGTACGAACTCCTCCATTGCTGATACGCTTGGCAACTTCGACGAGGGATCCTTGACCTTGTCGTCAAGGTGGCCGAATTTGTGTATGCGGACCAAATCAAATGCATTGCAAAGTTTGCCCCCACACGGGTCAGTTCCATGATGGGAATAAGCGAACTTGTTCTCATACACGATCAGACCAGCCGAGGCGCTGCCTTTTGTGTAAGTGTATCGGCCCTCCAATGCTGACGGAACATAGGTGTCGGAGAGGAAAGTCTCTATAGCTTCTGGAATGGAGTAAGTTCTACAAAACGCTCCTATGAGACCCCTCTTTACTGTTGGGTCATCCTGCTTCTTAACAGCTCTGTCGACAGCTTCGAAACGGGACGAAGCTGTGGGCCAAAGTGACGAGTCCTTCCAGTCGGCATAGGAGTTGAGGACGTCGTCAGCATCAATCCATGGACCGTCCTGAACCCTAAAGTAGTAGTCCATGTCCTTCGGCGTAGAAGGCCAGAACATGAGTCGGTTGGTCTCGAAAGTTGAATTGTCGAAAAGGTCTATGCCGATTATCCCGGCAATTTTTCGGCTTATGGCCACATACTCATCAGCCGTGACTTCTCTGCTCAGTGGCATTATTAGTCGGTACCGGGGAGACGCATCCGAGTGTTTGTGAGTCCCATGCAGAACAGCTGCATTGTCAAACTGGAGAGTAAAGTCATCCCAGAGGTCTTTGTGGGCAAAGTCTAAGTCGAGGGTCATCAGCTGTCTGTGGACCACGTTGGCCGGACTTCTTTTGCCTCCTCTCAGGTAGCCCCCGACATATCCGCCTACGTCCTTTATTTTAAGCTGGTCCTCCTTGCTTGCAGAAACAAACTCCTTGAATGTTTCAGTGGTCTTGTTCTCCTCCCCGAGTCGACTGACCAATTCAGACCATTTCAGTTTCTTGTTGCTCCATACTTTTGATCTTGCACTCAGTCCGATTGCAATATCAAGTTCCCCGTCGTATGTCATTAGTCTTTCTTATAAAATTTAGTAACGTATCCGTCTGCTTTGAGAGGCAACCCCATTGGCAAGCAATTCAGCCAAGGGAGGTCCTCCCCCATAACTCTACACATAGTTTCCAGACAATCCCCGGCTCGGTCTTCGTCTACCTCTGCAATGACTTCATCATGGACGTGCATTACTATTTCGAAGTCTTTCATAATGCTTAGTCTGTACATTGCTTCGGCGAGAAGATCCCGGGAGATTGCCTGGACTATGTTCTCCACCAGTTTGCCCCCGTAAGTCTCTACCTCAGTCCATCCTACGGACTGGACCATGCCGTCATAGACAATGCCAGTCTGCCCGAACCTGTTGGGTCTCACCCGGGGATTTCTGTAGTATAATTTTCTCCCCGCTGGGAGGGCTATTGTCAGATTGGTCCCGTCATGTTCAAAGACGAGGCAACTTACCTTCTTGGTTTTCCTGGTCTGGACACATTCAATGGCCTTCTCGTTCACCTCAGCCCAAAGCTCAACAATTTTAGGATTGGCCCGGCGCCAAAGAGCTACAATGGAATACATTTCCTTTTTGGACAGTTTCTTCTCCTTGTCCATCTTCTCCATTGCGTTGACCGATCCCTCATATCCGAGTGCCAATTCTGCCGTCTTACCGCGCTGTCTGAGGTCAGATCCTTTCGTAACCTGTTCAATCGGGACCCCGAACATGAGTGATGCTGATGCCTCATAGATCTTGCCATGGGTGTTGAAGACGTCGAGTCGCCATTTCTCCTGGGCTAACCAGGACAGGACCCGGGCCTCAATAGCACTAAAGTCGGCTACTGCAAACATTTTCCCCTCCGGGGCTATGAAGGCTGTTCGGATTAGCTCGGACAGAACATTCGGGATATTGCCGTAACACATTTCTATAAGGTCGTAGTCTCCTTTCTCTACCATGCTTCTGGCGAGGTCCAAATCCTTCATGTGATTCTGGGGGAGATTCTGGAGCTGAATCATTCGACTCGACCAACGTCCTGTTCTGTTAGCCCCGTAAAACTGGAATAGTCCATGGGCTCTCTGGTCTTTGGCAGCGCAGTTGAGCATAGCAATATACTTCTTAGTAGAAGTCTTCGACAAGGCAAGCCGTCCCCCGAGAACCTCTTTGACCAAGTCGGGAGCATCCGGGGTATTTTTAAAATATTCCAGAATCTCAGGTTTGCCAAGTGCTGGGAACTCGAGCCCGAAGTTGGTTTTGAGCCATGTCTTGAGCTGAGCTAAACTGTTAGGATTGTCCAAGCCCGTTAGCTCCTTCATCCGGTCGGTCATCTCCTCCGTGTACACCTCATCAAAAGAAATGGCGTTTCCGGCCATGTCGAGATCGATCAAGATGCCCCGATCATTGATGCTCTGGTCTACCAGGTAGTTCCGGCGTTCGAACTCCGGGAACGGGAATTGATCCAGCTGTTCCACGATCTCGCGTTCTGCAATCACGTCATATTCGGCATACGTCTTGAATTCGCTCCACTTGTCAGGGTCGTCGTCCGGCATGTTCCGAGTCCTCATCCCGTTGGACTTGGTTGGCTTGCACGGGGAGCAGAAAAACCGGATTAAAGCTTTACCGGTCGACTTCTTCCCGTGCTCTCCGAGGACCAACGCCTTGGAGAGTTCATCCAAAGCCAAAGGCAGTCCGCAATAGGCTGCTTTGGTCATTGAGCAATACAATTGATCTATCGGGATAGGTAGTCCTATACGCTTAAATACGAGTCTCTCAAATACTGCGTTATGCGCCCATTTCTCGATCCCCGGGTCAGTTAAAGCGGAGATGAAATAATCGGGGAGCTCCTCTCCTTTGGCCAGATCTATCACCTGAACGGGAGAGGTGTCAAAGGCGAAAGATACTATAAGGAGCTGAAAGCCCCCCGATTCTATGTATTTATAGGCGCCCGTGGACTTAATGTCCTCCGGGCTATATGTTTCCGTATCGAAATATAAGCGTCTCGGCATGTTAATTATTGTTAAATTTGTTGCTGGGCGGGGATTCGAACCCCTAATCCCAAATAAGACCCAGCATACCAACCTACATAAGGTCGTCGTCCCACGGGTTCTGGCCGAAGTCCTCTTCTGCCGAAGATCCCCCCGAGAGTCGTTCTCCGTCAGCCAACTTCTGGAGGTTGTTCAGCCCGCAAGCAACGCCTTTGTTGCCATTCGTGTTGAAAACGTAGAAGTTGACCGACGCCCGGCCATAGCATCCGGAGTAGAAATCCTCTTTTTCGATGATGGGGTTGAGGTTGACGTCCACGATGCCAGGACGGTTGTCCGAGTTGGCATTGACGAACATGTGCCCAGCATACTCTGGGTTGTCCGGTCTTTCGATGTCCCCGTCACGGAGGGGATTTTTCCACGTGGGGGGAATCTTGCCACCCAATTTGGCGATGCCTTCTTTGAGAGCCGTGTCGATGGCCTCCTTGACCCGAGACAGAGTTGCCGAGTCAGTCTTCGGGATGAGTATGGACACCGAGTATTTTGCTCGGTCAGAACCCTCCATCGCCCGGGGTTCCCATACGTTGGCGTAACTGAACCGGACTTTGCCGGTTACTACTTTGGTTGTTGCACTCATAGTTGTGAAGTTTAGTTATTAGAAAAATCGAGTTTTGCTTGTTCAATTCCCATTGCCGGACGCTTGTCAGACTCGGGGACCAGAGTGGGTTTGCCTGGGGCCTTGATGACGAGGTCTCCAACCAGTGAATCGAAGTCCTTTTTGAGGAGCTTCTCGATTGCCGGGATTCCGGCCAGTTTGACAACTTGGAACTGATCCGGGGTGTAGTCGCATGCGGTGAGAATTTCCCGAACTGCATTCTCATCAGTCCATTTCCGTATTGACCTTCCTTCGACTACCTTATACCCGGGGATCTTCTCGCCCGAGATGGCTTTGGAGAGCAGGTGCTCAGATACAGCATTTACCCATTCTTGGAGCATTGGGGCTTGCTCGAAAATCTGAGCGAGCTCCTCAGTGGTTAGGAGTTCGGGCTCTTTGAACTCGTGTTTGGCCAAGTCCAAATTGTGGTCTGCCATCTTGCGACACAGAGCTTTGACTTTACACCACCTGCACCAGTGCCCGACTTGGAGTTCCCCCTCCCCGGAGTAAGCGAGAGCTGCTTTGGGTTTCACGACCTCCTCACCCCATTTGTAGAGGTCTTCGGGAGTAATCTCCCATGACGAGATTCGCTCCTGTCTGGGCTGGACAATAGTCAACTTCACCATGTTGATGTCGTAGACCATCTCGAATTTGGACAATGCCCCGAGAGCATACAGCATCAACTGAGCATTGTTCTCAGCGAAAACCGGCACTCCAGTGCCAAACTTGAGGTCTATGATCTCCATGACCCCGTCAGCGATAATGCAAGCGTCTCCAGTGCCGAATCCTTGTTCGACCCAAGCCGAGAAGTCCAGTCTCTCCTCCAGAAGAACGAGAGCGTCTTTGGTTTTCCGCAGAGCTTCCGTATATTGGTCCGTTACGTACTGGCAATAAGCCATTACGGGCTCATCCATGGCCTCAGTGTAGAGGTCACTCTTCTTCAGCTTCCTGAGTTCAGCAGACGTAACGTCAACAGGCGTTATGAGGAACCTCGCTCGGAGGTAACATTCTGCCATCTCGTGAGCCAGAGTGCCCTCTTCGGCATACTTGGAAGGCTTACCGGTTTCTTCAACTTTTTCCTCCAGTCTGGCACTGGGGGTGCAGTTGATCCACCGGTCTGCCTTTGATGCCGAAAGCATGGCGTGCTTACGAGATGAGTGATTCGGGGTTCCCATTACGCAAGGTCTTTGAGAAATTCGTAGAACGCGTCGTAGTTTCGGGCATCCAGTCCCGTCACATTCCTCGCTCCCAGTTCAGTGAGCTTTGCCCGGATGGCTTCACGGTGGTTGTCCACCTTACTTGCCAGGAGAGTTCGGATGTCCTGAATGGAGACAGCGGGGTCAGAACCCAGAGAGGAGTTCGCATTCATCGGCATGGGTTCGGGCTCCTCCACCTTCTTGGGGGCCGGAGCCGGAGCCGGAGCTGGCTTCTTCACGTCCTGTGCAGGGACTGACTTCTTGACGTCAGTCGTCTTAACTGTCACGGGATTTGCTCCGATAACCTGACAGATCTTGCGGACCATTTCGAGATCCTGAGTTTCTTCGAGGTTTGCCTCGACCTTAATTTCTACTTTCATTGGCTTGATGATTTTTGATTATGGTGTTCAAAAGTTCAATGTACTTGCTGAGGGGTATAGCCGGGTCATGGAGAACGGTTTCATGGAACAGGGACCCGAGATGAAATACCTTCGTCTCTCCTGTTTTGACTGATAACTCTGCTCTGTAGTTCCCGTTTGTCAGAATACATGTCTCTCCCTTAAATTCGGAACTCCATGCTCCTTTGTAGAGATTGTCTACGGATACCCCAAGCCAAGCTGCTAAACGGGAAACTTGCTCCGAATTCAACAAAGTTTTTTCGTTGAGAACCCGGTTGAGAGCTGCTCGGGGGAACCGGTTATCGGGGAACAGAATTTCTGCCACTTCTTGAAGCCTGAGCCCTCTCTGTTCAATTAATTCTCTGAGATTGATAGTCATTGTGTTGTCCATGTTGTTTATCCCAAATATAATCAATTTTCCCCTGATATTGAAATTTTTTCAATCTTTTTAATGAAAAATGTTTACTTGGTGAGGAGGTAGACCACCTGAGCAATAAATATGCTCCTCCTGCTGGGGTTGACCCGGGCATATACTTCTCGTAGAGGCTCAATGGCTTTCTCAAGCTTGAGGTCCTCTCCTTTCCTCTTCAACTCCTTGAGAGCCTTATAGACCCGGGTCCTTTCCTGCCATTCCCGAACTTCGGCTTTGTCGTTCCACCAACCAGACACGGGGACAAATTTTGAGCTGAGCACATAGGCAGATTTTCCGTCCTCCGAAAACGGCTGTTGAGTGATGGCTCCCGGAGTACAGTTGGGGTTGATCTTCTTCTCGAACGAGATGGGCTCCATGTATGTAGGCCCCTCCCCGGGAAGCTTGTCAATTTTCATGTAGTGGAATCCGAACTCGTCTTCATACTTGAATACTACGTATTTTTCGATCTTTTTCATGGTTATCTGTTTAAGGTTCTTGCTGATATTCTGCATTTCTCGCCGAAGTAGGTAAATGTCTGACCGTTAGCTGCAATGTCTTTCAGTTCAGACTCAGTATAAGACTCATACTCACCTTCAATACTGATTCGAGTGGCTCCTTGGGAGTTAGCCAAAGCTCTGAAGGAAGTGAAGACTCCCTCCACGTATCCCATTCGAGTGACGATAAGTACCGATTTTACTGTTCTCATAGTTGTGTAGGTTTTTGTTTACACTACAAATATAATACTTCTGCGGTAAATACTACGATAAAATCAGCATTTTTTTCCGTTTGTTTTGAAAAGTCCCATCATGACAATTTCGAGAGGGTTGGGTGAAGCTGGTTCTGACTGTCTTTGGTCTTCCACCAATTTCTCCCACATTGAGCCAGCTTTAAATCCGATGAATGCCAGGAGCTTCTCCTTTCTTGTGAGAGGTTTGTCGGTTTTAATGCCTAACCGGTCAAGAATAGACTGAATCCCTTCATTGACAAAATCCGACTGATTGGTAACTGATTCTCTGTGAACAACTCCGAGGAGAACCTCTCCCACATTGCTGGGGGCTTTCAGCTCCTTGGATACGATTCCGTTGTAATAGTTGTCCGATTTGGGGTCCGGATCTGCCGGGAGATCCCAGTTGAATTTTTCTTCCATGTTTTACTATTCGTTAATTCCGTACTTGCCGCAGACGTATGCTTCGCCAGTCTTGAATCCCATGCAGACGAGAAGAGCCTCTCGTTTGGTTAAGGTGTTGTCCATGCCGGACAATTCGTTTGCTAACTTAACCATCTCCGACAAGACTAAAGAAACATAACTAACTGTCTCCTCGTCAAGGCTGTCCACTCTCTTCTGCATCCTGTCTACGAGCTTTACTGCTTTGTCGGCGTCCATCTCCGGTCCGATGAGACTGGAGAAGTAGTCATCCCTGATAGCCGGCTGTGCCGGTTCATTCTATGCGATTTTTTTCATTGTGTTCTATTTTGTTTGTTGAAAACCTTTTCGTTGGATGAGGTCCTCTTCTGTGTAGCAGGTGGAGATGAACCCATTGCTGAAATAGAGGTCGAAAGCACCCGAAGGAAGCTGGGTAACCTTAAGTCCTAAACCGTTGCTGTTAATGTAATTTGTAGTTGTCATTGTCTTATCCTTTTGTTTGTATCACAAATATGAGAAAAGTTTTTTGAAGTAAAAAATTTTTTGATTGAAAAATGAGAAAAAGTTGGGACCCCTATTTTGGAGCCCCCGAGAATTAAAACTGCTTGAACCCGTAGCGGTTGAGTTTATGCTCCAGGAGCTGGAATTTCACATACCCCATGTCCAACCCGGTTCCTACCATATTTACGAACGGGATTCGGCTGGTGATGAAGACCTCCATCTCAGATCCTCCGGAGGTCCTGTACCTATTTATAAGTACGTGCTCCTCCGTGAGGGGGTCAAACCTGTCTTTTACATTGGCTGCCCATTTTCGAGTCATCCCGTTTTTCAGAAGGATGGTCCTGAGTTCCGTCATGGTGTAGCAGAAGGTGTGGACTCCGTTGTTGAAGGTAAGGCTGAATGCCCATTTGAACTGCCCGGAAGTAAATTTGTTGACCTTGAGTTCGAGTCCTTGATTGTTGGTGTAAGAAGTTGTCTTCATGTTGTAATTTGTTTGTATCACAAATACAATACTTCTGCTGCAAATACTACGATAAAATGCTGGAAGAATAGCAGAGAAACAATAAATTTTTCATTGTTTCTCACCTAAGTGATTGATCCCCAATGGATTAGACCCTAAAATCACCCCCGGAGAAACAATGTAAACAATAATTCCTATATAACCTTTTTATAGGGGCCTTATCCTCTTTAAGAACACTATTATCCAATATTAGAACACATATTCCCTATTCAGGTTTTCCTCCTAAATTATTGTTTACATTGTTTACAAGGGCCTAAATCATTGATATTCAATCGATTATCGAGAAACAATGATTGTTTATTATTGTTTCTCATTGTTTACTGCTGGTCCCTGCCACGGGGGCCAATATCCCCGGCTTGGGGACACAAAAAACCCGGGCTCCCCTAAGCCCGGGACGGAGTAGTTTCCTAAAATTTCCAGCTAAAGCCGACCTCATACCCCGATCGGGTCAGCTCGAAGTCCCGCATATAGGATACATCTACTCCGAAATTCCTGTAATATATGCCTCCCCCAGCCCCAACCTGCCCGAATGAGTTAGCTGAAGCTCTCAGAAAGGGGGACCATTTCGGGGACCTCGTTTCTTTGATTTGTTCTCGAACGGGGATATACTTGTACGTAAGATGCTGGAGAGCGTTGTATTGGACTGTAGCTTCCCAGTCAAATTGGCCAATTTTGGGATCTTTGAAGAATGTTCCAGCGTATTTTCTGGTCGTATTCCAATCCAATATTGTCCTTTTTACGCTCTCCAGAGTATCCACCTCCTTTTGGTCCTCCCCAAAACCCCCTTCACTTGTGATTTCTGGAGGTGTTTGGGGAACCTTTTCCTCCTGGCCCTTATAGATATATATCAATTTGATTGGATTCCTAAAACCCTCCCATTTTGGAACCAAATCCGGGACTTTGACCTCCCCCTGAATTGGGGGTAAATCGACGTACTTTATAACGGTCTTTTCCTCGACTGTTTTACGCCCGATTATAAAGCCTATACCTACAAGAACTATTGTGCAGAGTACTCTCTTTAATAAGTCCATATCGTGTCCTGCGGGAGGGTTTTAGAAGCATCTACGTGGATAAAATTCCCGTCGATGCCTATCCTCCGGATCCGCAATGCAATGGCTGCCTGGAGGATCTTCATCCGATTGGGGCCCGAGGCACACCGGATGTCCACTGCCAAACCTTCTGTGTGAGCACTGTTGCCGGACCGTCCTTTGGCCTTATCGTGTTCTTTGGAACGATAAGCGCAATTGAGGACGAGGGGGATGCCTGCCTTTTCGCGGAGGTCATCCAGTAGATCGAGAAAATCCTGGTCCAGGTCTTCAATGGAGCAGGACGGGTTGCATCGCTCGAATTCTTCGGGCTTAAAATACTTACTCGTCTTCATGGCATTCAAAGTCTATTTGAGTTTTCTTGCTGACCGATCTCTCCATGTATGACCGGAGAGCTCTGAATATGGGGTGATTCGAAATGATTGCGGAGTTCTCCAGAAAGCTCCAAAACTCAGTCCCGACCACAAAAGCAGCGAAGAAGTTGGCAAGGTTGAGACCCCCCAAGTTCGGGAGGACATGCACGTCAAGCATGTAGGCCATGCCAATACCGATAATGCTGAGCCCCAACTTCCAACACGTGTCCCACATTTTCTCGCTTTTGAACACATATTTTTGATGGGCTCGTTTGTGGCGCTTGTAGTCAGCAATATTTCCAGTTATGAAGTCGACGATAATGGCAATACAGACACAGAAGATAAGGACTTGGACCGGAGCTAAAAGACCCCAAAACCCTACAATGCTCCCGCATATCCATTTTCCCGCTCTCATGACTTCCTCCCCCATATCTGTTAAACTTATAATTTATTACGTCCTATAATCATTTTACGAGACGGGGACTCCTTGTATTCAGTACATTGAGTCAGTAACCGCAGAGCTTTAAGGTGATTTATAGCCTTCTCGAGGTAGGCTTCCCCGATGTTCCGTGCTTCGTTCGAGCTACGGACGATGATGTTGTCCTCTACTCGAGTGCTGAATTCGCCATCTTTGTACCTCACCCCGAAGGCAGTGGGGTTGATTGGATTGTTGACGATGAATCGGGAATACGCAATGTATGCAATGGCGATCTTGAGTCCTTCGCTTCGACCATCCCCGGAACAGCCACCATCATAATACCCGCCTTCCATGGCGGCAGTGTACTGATCTTTTGTAATGGTTACGTCTCCGTATTGGAAAGGACCGGGGCCGGAAAAGTCTGTCTCGTCGAGCCATCTGTAGAGATTGGCTCCTATGGCATCCACCAGTCTGAGAGTCTCAGCCTCCCGGATGTATGGCTCCAGTCTGGCCGGATCGTTGATGTTCTCGGCTATCGGCCGAACATTCCGAAGGTCGTTAGAGTTGAGTATCATCGGGCATGAGTTTTATAATCTCCTCGTCGTAAAGCCCATAAATGAGCTTGAGCATGTTTCTCTTCTGAACAGTGGAGAGCATCTGGTCCCGGATAATCTCCAGTACCTGAGTCATGTTGTCCTTGCCAATTCTGTCTGCTATAGACTCGCCGGCATTGTAAGTGAGAGACTGAATAGCGAAGTCGGGATTTTCCAAAGGAGCCCACCAGTACTCAAAGATCGATACGAAAGTCTCCTCCAGCTGCTGACGCTCCCGTACTGTAACAGAGTTGTAGTACTTGTAGGCATTGGTCATGAGATCAGCCCCAAAGTTAGCCCCCACGTCAACAGCTCGAAGAATGGGAGGCTGCTTGAAGGCTTGACCAATGTTCTCCGGGATGACTCTCTGCGTTACTTCGAATGCTTTGTCATAGTTCTCCCCGGAGAACCTTATGAACTGGGGCACCTCATCTTTGGACTTGCACTGAATGTACCACAGTTGAGAAGTGTTCTCGTCTCCTTGAAACTTGTTGAGCTCTTTCTGGGTCTCATTGACTTGGGACTGATCTTGAGTCTCGTCCTTGATGTCTACCAAGATCCCAGCTGACAAGAAGTTGGAGCATGCATTTCTACCGGCTACATTGGCAAGTGCTTCCTCAGTTCTCATGTCCGTCATCTCAGCGATGAAGATGGGGACCGGGTAAGAGGGACTGCCTTCGGAGTCTCCGGAGAAGTAGAGGATCTGGCCATTGTAATTGTCCCACCCGCCAGCTTCTTCTACCTGGTTCAGAATAACCTCCGGATCCGGATTGAAGAGATGAAACCACTCAATGTCAGACGGGGACCACCGGGACCTCGTCTTGTCTCGGTGACCCCAGTCGGGGTGATATGCCGTCCGGCCAATGAATCCATCGTCGTCTGCCTTCGCAAGTCGGAGAGACTCGAACGGAATGTGGTGAATCGAGCTGACGCGGAAGTTCATATTGTAGTTAACATGGATGGCGAACCCATGCCATAACGTGAAGTCTTTGCATACCATGCGGAGGATCTTGTCGAGCTTCTCCCCTTCTTTGTTGACCCGCAATTTGTAGATGCCGGGATCTTTGAACCCGTGACCGTATACGAAATCATTGTATATGCTCAAGCAGGCATTGCCGGTCTTTGAAGCCTGAACAATCTCGCTGACTGTCTGGGGAAAGTCGTTGGTATCTCCGTATGTTTGGATGCCATATTGTCTCCAGTCCCGGGATTCGAACTGAGGAGCTGATTTGATCTGTGCAACTTTCATACTGGCGTAATTTTAATAGTAGGAGGGACGGGAAGCGACCCCGTCCTATTACCAGTCCTATTTGGACCCTCCTTTTTTGGCTCCCTTCTTGGGAGCCTCCGAAACGGGGTTGACTATCCGGTTGTAAGCCTCTTCGATCTCCCCGGCAGACATTTGCGAGTCTGCATAGGCTTCTTTGATGGCTTCCAGATCCATCCCGGCGTCGATGAACTCCTTCACCTCGGTGTCGATGTCGGCGGGTTTCTCCTCGGGCTTCTCCTCGGGCTTCTCCTCGGGCTTCTCCTCGGTCTTCTCCTCGGTCTTCTCCTCGGTCTTCTCCTCGGTCTTCTCCTCGGTCTTCTCC
>ENA-UAJJ01000176-UAJJ01000176.1-human-gut-metagenome-genome-assembly--contig:-NODE-176-length-17486-cov-8.003958_pt1 | contig 17486 bp, 9 predicted proteins | sample MGYA00244425_ERZ654405 | MGnify/ENA primary metagenome ERZ654405 (study PRJEB26926, sample SAMN06165031) | human gut metagenome | biome: ENVO:00009003; feature: ENVO:2100002; material: ENVO:00002003...
CGGTGTTACAGACTATCTTGCGCAATCACCCTCTGGACATTTACAATAAACTGCTGGTCCTTTACCCTGCTGTTTACCGGTATATTAGTATTTAAATACAGCAACTCCGTAAGGCGCAAGTGGATAAGCAAATGAAAATGGTCTGCCGTCACACTCTGATTTGACTGCCTTATAGTCCAGCTTCTTATATGACTGTTTTGCTGCCTTGCCTCTGCCCTTTGCAGCCTTCTTTACAGGCTCTTTTACCGTTTTTCCGGTAAACTTAGGATCCTCACTATCTAAAACGAGCTGATATGTCTTGTGCTTTGGCACTCCGACTCTGTAATCAGGTCTCTCTACCGGTGTGAAATTGATGACAAAGAGCATATTATTCTTGCCATCCTTGCTCTTTCTGATAAAGCTGAAGATGCTTCTGTCTGCATCGTTTGCATTTATCCATTCAAAGCCTTCCCAGCTTGAATCCAGCTCATACAGACAGCGGTTTCTCCTATAGAGGTGAAGCAGCTCCTTTACCCAGTTCTGAATCTTTTTATGCTCCGGATTCTCAAGCAGATACCAGTCGAGTTCTCTTTCCTCACTCCACTCCTGCTTCTGTGCAAACTCCTGTCCCATGAAAAGAAGCTTCTTTCCACAGTGTCCCATCATAAATGCATATCCTGCCATGAGGTTCTTGAATTTATCCCCTTCTAAGCCCGGCATTTTGTTGAGCATAGAACACTTCAGATGTACCACCTCATCATGTGACAGTACCAGAATATATTTCTCACTCTCATTATAGCTCATCGCAAATGTCATCTTGTTGTGGTTATTTTTACGGAAATATGGATCCAGCTTCATATAATCAAGGAAGTCATGCATCCATCCCATGTTCCACTTGTAGCTGAAGTTCAGTCCGTCTTCCTCTACCTTACCTGTTACCTTTGGCCATGCGGTAGACTCTTCGGCTATCATTACAGTTCCGTGATTTCTTCCAAGTATGAGTGTATTGATATGCTTGAAAAACTCTACTGCCTCGAGGTTCTTATTGCCTCCAAACTTGTTTGGCACCCACTGTCCGTCGCTCTTTCCATAGTCAAGATAAAGCATTGACGCAACTGCATCCACACGGAGTCCGTCTACGTGGTAATTTTCTATCCACATCAATGCACTTCCGATAAGGAAGTTCTTTACTTCATTCTTACCGTAGTCAAATATCTTTGTGCCCCAGTCGGGATGCTCTCCCTTTCTTGGGTCTGCATACTCATATGTGGCTGTTCCGTCGAAATTGGCAAGTCCATGCGCATCCTTGGGGAAATGTGCAGGTACCCAGTCGAGGATTACTCCGATATTATTTTTATGGCACTGATCAACAAAGTATGCAAAATCCTCAGGCTTTCCATACCTCGATGTAGGTGCATAGTAGCCTGTCACCTGATATCCCCATGAGCCATCAAACGGATACTCTGAAATACCCATAAGCTCAATATGTGTATATCCCATAGTTTTCACATAGGATACGAGTGATTTTGCAAGCTCCCTGTATGTATAAAAGCCCTCATCATCCCTGCCCGGATGTCTCATCCATGAGCCCGGATGGCACTCATATATAGCCATAGGTGAAGAATATACATCAGCATCTGACTTTGCTGCTCTTTTATCCATCCACTCTTTGTCAGTCCATGTGAAGTGCTCGATATCTGTGATGATTGACGCTGTTCCCGGACGAAGCTCTGCGTAGTTTGCGTATGGATCCGCCTTGTACAGCTTATCACCCTGTTCAGTGACTATAATAAACTTATACATCTGACCCTTTTGCGCTCCCGGTACAAAAAGCTCATACACTCCCATGGTTTCCGGCTCTACACGCTTCATCTCATGACTGGTCTCATTCCAGTCGTTAAACTCACCAAACACGTATACTTCCCTCGCATGTGGCGCCCAGACGTCAAAGCACACTCCTTTTTTTCCTTTGCGCTCAGCTAAGTGAGCACCCATCTTCTTGTAGATGTCATAGTGTGTTGCCTGACCAAACAGGTAACAATCCATTGCTGTAAAATTACACATATATATACCCCCATAAGTATTTATTTTTCCCTGAAATGATCCTCTTTGAGTACAATTCGGTCATCATCTGTATATCGCTTGGCTGTCAGAATACTTATAGCCTTCTTCAGTCCGCTGTGAGCCTCCCTGTCTATGGCCTCGTCAATTATATCCTTGACCTCTGTCAGAGTGGTAGCCTGGTCTATCCTCTCAATATTGCTGATTCTGTTATGCAATGCCAGAATAGCCATCTCATCTATCTTGTACCCAAGCTCTGCAGAGTACGATTTGGCAAACAATACGAGTTCATCATTTGTAAAAATAGGGACCGATATCTTTTCCGTGAACTTGGATGCAAAGCCCTCATCCATTGAGAGAGCCTTCTTTATACCCTTTGATGTATCCTCAAGTATATAGAGTGTTCCTGTAATATCATGCTCCATCAAAAATGATAGCTGGGCAGCTATGCTGCGGTCGATATCACCGGCTCTTTCTATGATGAGACAGCCTCCTGTTATCTTTCTGACTACCTGCTGCACATCCTTTTTATTGAGTGCGGCAGCATCAATCTTGCCCATCTTTCCTGTAAGCTGTTCACCATCTTTTTGTAATACCTTTATAAAGCTTGTAGCAAGCATTGTCTTTCCGCAACCCTGCTCTCCCTGTATAATGAGGTTGCCTGTGGATGCGTTTTCTTTCCTGTTGAAATGATCAAGCACTGCATTATATGCCTTGCAAATCTGATCCTCCATACCCTTTACCGGTATGAAATATGAAAATATAGCTTTCTGTTCGCTTGTAAGCTCTTTTATATGTTTTGTTTCTTTCAATTTCGAGTCATCTTCTTCGCTGTCTAAATCCTCCGGCAATGAAATATCCGGCATTTTTCTTGTCTTAGCCATATCCAGCTTCTTCTCCAGTCCCGGATTCTTTGCTGTCATCTTGGCTATTTCCTGCTCGATAAATGATGTCACATGATCAAAATCTCTCTTCTCAGAAACGTTTTCTTTCTCCTGTGAAGTCTCATCATCTGATGTATCATCATCGACATTTAACATATCATCTGTTATTTCAGGCATCATGGTAGTCGGCTGCATGAATATCTCGTCTTTCTCAGACTCCTCTGCCATAATTATATCCTCCGGCTCTCCAACCGGTTCCTTGACTTCATCTGCAGCATCTTCCGGTGCTTCCTGCGACTCCTGTACTTCGTCTATAGTCTCTTCAGGTGCTTCCTGCGGCTCCTGTGCTTCGTCTATAGCATCTTCCCGTGACTCCTGCACTTCGTCTATAGCTTCTTCCGGTGCTTCCCGTGACTCCTGCACTTCGTCTATAGCTTCTTCTGGTGCTTCCCGTGACTCCTGCACTTCGTCTATAGCTTCTTCCGGTGCTTCCTGTGACTCCTGCACTTCGTCTATAGTCTCTTCCGGTTCTTCCTGCAGCTCCTGTACTTCATCCACAGTCTCCTCTGCATAAAGCTCCTGCATATCCGGTTTCTGCCATTCTTCAGGCTCCTTCACGGCAGCTTTCTGCTCTATAATATCAACCGGCACCTTCAAATACTCCTCCTCAAGAAGTTCCTTCGGAGTAACACCTGCATCCAGCTTTGGAATGACATCATTTAGTCTCTCCATGATGTCTCCTGCCTCCTGAAGTGCTCTTGCCTTAGCTGACTCAAGCTTCTGCTGCTCAGCCTCTTTAAGTGCAATTTCAGCCGCATGTCTGGTCTTTTCCCATTCTTCAAGCACATCCTGTATAGACATCTGTCCTGTAATCTGATGCTCAAGCTGAGTCTTTTCACTCATGACCATAGACATCTGTCCGTCAGCGTCTTCACCCAAAAGCTCCTTGAAATTCAACTTAAGTGAACCATCTATCTCTTCATCTGTAGCGATATGCTCTGTCTCTTCCGGCTGCTGTACATACTCTTCCTGCTCCTTTTCGAGCTTGAGATAAGGAATATCCTCAACTATCTTTTTGATGGTATCCATCGTATCAGCAACTTCATTCTTGCCCTTGGCCTCAATGATCTGCTGCATACCCTTGGCAATCTCCTGCTGTAAATTTACAGTATTGAACTTCTCCTGATTTACAGTAATCTGCGGAATAGTTACGTCATCATGCACTATCTCTCCGCCCTTTACCATCTCCATGGCACCTATCTCAGTGACCTCAGCCTCATCCTTTATCTTAGCCGGCTTTTCCTTCTCTGCCTTGAATCGTCTGTACTTTTCCTCCTGAGCCTTGGTAAGTGGCTGATAAAGCATCTTAAGCTCCAGCGCACGCTCCACATATGGTCCGTCTCCGAACCACAGAATGAGCTCATCGCAGGCATCTATACACTTATCGGCTTTTCCGGCCTTGTGGTATAGATATGCAAGCTCATATGCCCACTCCTCAGTGTATTCTTCATCCTTGTACTCTTCAAGAATAGTGATAAGCTCATCAAATGAAGCTCCCTGCCCTTTTTTAATGGCATATCTTAATACATACTTCATATCATCATGAGGCGCTATCTCAACAAACTCATCATAATACTCTGTAGCAGCATCATAATCACCCATCTTGATGGCGACCTCAGCCAGTCTGTATATAATCATCCTGCCGATTGGTGAACGGTCATAGGCCATTAAAAGTATGTCCCTTGCATCCTGGTATCTTTCGGCCTTCTCGTAGATTTCGCCGATTTTAACGAGTGTATTTACATTTTTAATTTTGTTCCAATTTATGCTATCCGCAATCTCTGCTGCGCTCATATAGCCCTCCTCGGCGCTTAGGGCTTTTATCTGATCCAGCTTGAGATTGTATTCGTATTTATCCACTTATTTCACCTACTCGTATTTAAGCTTATTATTTTTTGTATCTACGCCTGTTGTCTTTGTATAATCCCTTGTGTCCTCAGGAAGCTTCTTTTTCCTGAGAGCATAATTAACAACTCTTTTCACAATATAGTATATCACAGCAAAGGTCGGAACACCAAGTAACATTCCAAGAAAACCAAACATTCCTCCGCCGATTAGTATGGCAAACATAACCCAGAAGGTCGAAAGACCGGTAGATGAGCCAAGTATCTTAGGCCCTATTATATTGCCATCCACCTGCTGCAGCACGACAATAAATATCAGAAGATAAAGCGCATGCCACGGACTCTGAATTACTACTATGAGTAACGATGGAATTGCACCGATAAACGGTCCGAATACCGGAATCACATTTGTGACGCCGATAATCACTGCAACGAGCACCGATGATGGAATCCTTAAAATCAGACATCCGAAATATGCAATCACACCTATAATCAGTGAATCTATAATCTTACCGCTTATGAAGCCTCCAAAAATCTCATTTGTCTTTCTGATCGTCTCAATGATGATATTGCCTGTCTTTGGCTTGCAGACAGCATATATTATCTTTTTACTCTGTCCTGCGAGAGTCTCCTGAATACTCATCACATAGACCATCACGATTATTCCGATAATGAAATTGAATAAACCTCTGACTACCGAAATCACACCGGTTGTAATCTGTGCAACATACTTCTGTGCCTCAGGAATCAGCTTTTCTGTGGCATAATCCTCAATGTAGTCGGTTGTATTCTGTAAACATGTGCTCGCGAGCTCAGCTATTTTGCTGTCCCCGAAATTGCCGTTCTTTATCATGTTGATGAATGCCGCAACGTTATTTGGCAGTGTCTTCATAAGTCCTGATATACTTGCTATGACAGAAGGCACAATAGCCGCAATGAGGAGCGAAATAATCGCTACAAGAATAATAACCGAGCCTGTGATTGCAAGAGCTCTTGAAATCTTTCGCAGCTTGCTTTCGCTTTTCATCTTTTTGGAAAGAAGCTTTTTAAAGCATCTTTCCAGCCACAGCATGACAGGATTCATCAGGTATGCAAGCACAAGTCCCATTATAATGGGCATTGCTGCCGCAAGCAGCTTGCTCCATATGCCTGCAAAGCCCTCAAATCTGTACAGTGCAAAGAAAAACAGTATACTGACTGCAAACGTGACAAATACCATGACACCTATTCTGATCAGATGTGGCCATTCCTCACGCCCCGGGTGCGAATTCTGCTTCGCACCCTTATCTTCATTTATCTCAATGTTTGATTTTTTACCAGCTTTTCCGGTTTCTTCCATCGGATTAAAATCTCCTTATTTACGGTTATAGTTTATGAGACATCCCTTTAATATTATCTCTCTTTCATCATCTGTGAGCTCACCCATCTTCAGTGTAAATGGCTTTAATTCACCATCCTTGACAACATATGCCTCAAACTCCGTCTTTGCATCCTCTATTTCCTTCTTGATTCCCGGAAGGAAGATATAGTCGAGATTGTGGAACGGAAGCTCTCCCTCATCGATGATGAATGGAAGCATTCCCCAGTTGATAAGGTTTGAACGATATCTCTTTGTGGCATACTCGTTTGCGATATTTGCCCAGCCTCCTAGTACCTTCTGGCAGCTGGCAGCCTGCTCTCTTGCTGAGCCGTCACCCGGCTTAACAGCAAAAATTGTACTTCCGAAGCCCATATTCTCATGGCTTGCCTCAGGGAATTTTTTCTTTACTACTCCCATGATTTCAGCAACCTCAGGAACAGCCTTTCCTGCGCACTCACCACTCTCTATAGCCTTCTGGGCCTTCTGGATTTCCTTTGCTCTGCCTACATACTCAGGATCCTTTCTTGAAAGTGCGAACTCTGCAAGTCCAAGAGGGTTTGAACGATATGATGATGTCTCTCCTGAAGGAATGAGCTCATCTGTTGTAGTAACAGGATCATGAATCTCTGAAACCACCTTAAGGAGCATATTCTCAGGAAGTGCACTCATTGCCGGCCAGTCCTTGATGTTTGGTCCGAACTGGATTTCAACTGAAGGATCTGCCACTCCATGGCTGTCAAATACACGGTTCTCATATATAGTCTTGTCAAAGAAATATTTAGGCTTTGTAAAGTTGACATCAATATCCGCTGCTGATGTAAGGAAGCCCTTGTTTGCTGCTGTTGCAGCGATTGAACGTGCATCCATGAGTGCCACTGAGCTGATCTGTCCGTTCTGTACCTTAGAACCCTCTCTGTTAGGGAAATTTCTTGTTGAATGACGGATAGAGAATGCGTTGTTGGCAGGTGTATCTCCTGCACCAAAGCAAGGTCCGCAGAAAGCAGTCTTTACGATTGCACCTGTCTCAAGAAGCTTTGCTACAGCTCCGTTTTTCACAAGCTCCATGTATATTGGAGTAGATGCCGGGTAAACACTCAGTGTAAACTCGTCTGCTCCGATTGAATGTCCGTTTAATATGTCAGCCGCATCGCAGATATTCTCAAATCCACCGCCTGCACAGCCTGCGATGATTCCCTGGTCTACATACAGTTTTCCGTCTCTTACCTTACTCTTTAAATCAAGCTTCACCTTGCCGTCAAAGCTTACCTCAGCTCTCTTCTCACAGTCATCGAGAATATCCATGAGGTTTGCATTGAGCTCATCGATAGTGTAGGTATTGCTTGGATGGAATGGCATAGCTATCATTGGGCGGATCTGGCTTAAATCAATCTCAATAAATCTGTCGTAGTAAGCCACCTCACCCGGATTAAGCTCCTTGTGGTCCTCAGCCCTACCGTGAATCTCAAAGAATTCCTTAACCTGGTCATCTGTTCTCCAGATAGAAGAAAGACATGTAGTCTCTGTTGTCATAACATCGACACCTATACGGAAGTCAACGCTCAGATTAGACACACCCGGTCCTACAAACTCCATAACTTTGTTCTTTACGAAGCCGTTTCCGAATACCTCTCCGATAATTGCAAGTGCGACATCCTGTGGTCCAACGCCCTTGATTGGCTCTCCTGTCAGGTAAATACCTACTACCTCAGGCATATCAATATCATATGTCTGTTCAAGAAGCTGCTTAACAAGCTCAGGTCCACCCTCGCCGACTGCCATAGTACCAAGTGCACCATAACGTGTATGTGAATCAGAACCAAGTATCATTTTTCCGCCGCCGGCAAGCATCTCTCGTGCAAACTGATGGATAACTGCCTGATGAGGTGGTACATAGATTCCACCGTACTTCTTTGCACATGTGAGACCAAACATGTGGTCATCCTCATTGATTGTTCCACCAACTGCACAAAGGCTGTTGTGACAATTTGTAAGTACATACGGGATAGGGAATTTCTCAAGTCCTGAAGCTCGTGCTGTCTGGATGATACCTACAAATGTGATATCATGCGATGTAAGCTTATCAAACTTAATCTGAAGCTTGTCCATATTGCCGGATGTATTGTGCTCCTTTAAAATACCGTAAGCAATTGTCTCCTGCTTAGCTGTCTGTTTATCGATGTCCATGCCGGTCTTGCTTTTGACAGCTGCCTGAGCCTCCGGTCCATCAATTATTACTTCCTTACCGTTTAAAAGGTAAGCACCATTTTCATATAATTTCACTTATTCTACCTCCGTATGTGTATTTCAAAATTCTTTTATTTACTATTATATAATATTATAGGTAATTGTGGCAATAAATAAATCACCATCTACCTTAATTTCGAATTTTCCTCCCATCAAATGGGTCAGATTCTTTGCAATCGAAAGTCCAAGTCCACTTCCTTCAGTGGTTCTCGACCTCTCTCCCCTCACAAAACGCTCTGTCAGGTCCACATTTCCGTTGCTTACTATGTCAAGCTCGTTCTTAGACACATTCTTTATTGTAAAAACTGCCTTTGTATCTGCCTTTTCAAGCTCTACATACACTCTGGTATTTTCCAGTGCATATTTTGCGGCATTAGTATACAGATTTTCAATAGAGCGGTAAAGCTGACGTCCATCCGCATAGATAAATATCTGTTCTGATGGAATTTTTGTAACTATTGTCAGATTTCTCGACTCAAAGCGCTCATTGAATTCACCTCCGGTCTGGTATAAAAGCTCAACCAGATCAAGCTTTTGCATATTGAGCTTCACATTTCCCGAGGTAATCTTTGATGTCTCTACCAAATCCTCTGTAAGCTGCTTTAAGCGCTGTGACTTTTCCTCCAGCACATGTATATAGTATTTAGCATTTTCATTTTCCAGATTTTCCCTCTTAAGCAGGTCAACATAGTTGACTATTGAAGTCAGAGGTGTCTTTATATCATGTGATACGTTTGTTATTAAATCAGCCTTTAATTTTTCATTTTTAAGACTCTCATTCACAGAGCTCATAAGACCCTGGCGTATATGGTTGACAGCCTCCGCCACCTTTTTCTGCTGCCCATGAAACTCATTAACATTGAGTGTAGTGTCAAGCGCTCCTTCCGAAATAGCTTCAAGTGCCTCCTGTATGCGCATTATCTCTTTGGTTTTTTGTGTGTGGATATCCTTTTTCTCAATAACTCTTTTCAAAAGCTCATATCCCTTGTACATCAGGCTGTGTGTGCAAAGTATATTGCCTTTTATCTTCCTTACAATGCTCTGGTATAAAATAATAAAAGCCAGATCAAACAAAAAAGTAAATGTGCCGGCCGTCATAATGAGTGATGCATAGTCAAAGTGCTGGTTTTTTACGCCTGAAATCACTTTTCCCATAAATACCATGAGCAATGTAAATATCACTAGCATCACATCAGAGTATACCTTGTCAATCGGTAAATAGTATATTGTGTAATCATCCTCTGATTTTCTGCCGGCCACGTTTGCCATATACGCCAGGCTCACAAAGCTGCCTACCAGGCCCGCAAGCGATATTAGTGTATATATATCAATATTTCCATGCGCATCGTGCCTGAATGCATAGCCTGTGGCAAACACTCCTGTCACCATAAGTATCATGCATAGCTGATGCAAAACTATGACCGCTGCTTTTTTTCCTATTGTATACTGCTTCATTTGTTGTCCTCTATCTTATAGCCTACTCCCCAGACCACTTTCAGATATCGCGGCTCTTTAGGATTTATCTCTATTTTTTCCCTGATATGTCTGATGTGCACGGCAACTGTATTATCGGCGCCTATCGCCTCCTCGTTCCATATACTCTCATATATTTCGTTTATTGAGTAGACCTTTCCCTTGTTTTTAAGGAGTAAAAGCAGGATATTGTACTCAATCGGTGTGAGCTTTACCTCCTCGCCATCCACAGTCACCTTTTTTAAATCATCATTTACCAAAAGGCCTCCGGCTTCATAAACCTTGTCTCCGGCTGCATCATTGCTTGACAGAGTGGTATATCTGCGAAGCTGTGACTTTACTCTTGCCACAAGCTCAAGCGGATTAAAAGGCTTTGTAACATAATCATCAGCCCCCACATTGAGGCCTAAAATCTTGTCAGCATCCTCTGTCTTTGCCGAGAGAATGATTATCGGCACCCTGCTTTCCTTTCGTATCTGCAGAGTAGCTCTTATTCCGTCGAGCTTTGGCATCATGACATCTATTATCATGAGGTCTATTTTTTTATTCTTCATAATTTCAACCGCCTGTATGCCATCGTAAGCCTTCTCCACGTTATAGCCCTCCTGCATCAGGTAAATCTCAATTGCCTCAACTATTTCCTTGTCGTCATCACAAACTAATATTGTCATATTATCCTCCTTCTATGAATTTTGATTAGAAACCTTCTCCTGCCGTTAGTCAGCTATATTTTATCAGATTATCCACTTTGTTTTTCTTAAAATCTGCTTAATATTACCCACTTTAAATATAAGCCAAAAAGCAGCCGTTCTGTTTTGAACTGCTGCTTTATATTACATAGGTGTGTTTCATTTCCCTTTATTTCCGGTGATGCTCTGCCACATTCTGTGGATACCGTCTGTGAGCTCCTTCCCTTCCTTTGTGTTGATAACAGGTGGATTGCCGGCTTTTCTGCTTATTGCCTTATAATCCTCATCAACAGACGATTTTGAGCCGGCAGCCTTGGCTTCATCCTTATCATTGCTATGATTTAATCCGGCATCAGGTGTATCGTCTGCAAGCTTCACTTCACCCACTACACCATCTCCCAGGTCCTCGCCCTCAGCAAGTCCCAGTTTTCTGATATAATCCATATTTACCTTGATTTCAGTCTGTCTGTTTGCATAGATGGACTTCTCTTCATTGTCAATAGTACGCTCCTCTACAGGCTTACCTGCATTTTTCTGACGTTCTATCTCCTTATTTCTGTCATCGATAATCTTAAGATACTTCTCCGTATCGGACAAATCCTGAAGCTGTCCCTTGAGCTCATACTGGTTAGTTTTAACTATCTTCTCCTGCTCTGCAATCTTATCCTTCATATTCTTGCACAGCTTTTCAAGTGACTCGTTGGTATCATTGATGATATCACGCACTCTTGAAAGCGCCTCATCCGTATAGATAACCGATGCTGCATACACATCCTCAGCCTTTCTGCTTGCATCCCAGACTATCTGGTCCCCCTTCTTTCTGAACTCTCTCTCTGCGTGATTGCGACTCTGCTCAGTAAGCTCATACTCATCCTGTATTGCATATATACACTTATTCAGCTCAGCAAGTAAATCTATCATTTGCTGCTTGTTTATGATAACCCTGCTCGGCTCCGGCTTATACGGCTCCGCCTTTGAGAGCATGATATGAATTTCTCTTAGTACCTTTTCTGTTTTATCGTTCGCATTCATTTTCTATTTCCTCGGATTTAAATTAACATTATAACTATTCAGGGTGGTTCTGAATACTCACCACTTACCCATATTTTATATGAAAATCCGCTTCTCGTAAATAGCCAAATGAATAATAATAGTTACTATAATTAAATCAATCCCGCTGCCGCATTTCTCAGTTCATCTGCCGCATGCTTTATCTCGGCAGCCTGCTCTTCGCTCACATTTCCGGGCTTTGTCCTTGAAATAAGCTTCTTCACATACGAAAGCGATGATTTCACACTTTTTTTCTGTGCGCTGTCCATAGCCTTTCTTTTTTCCTTGTCAGCCATGACATTTTCCACCTGGCGCACAAGCGTATCAGCCTCACTTCTTGCATCAATATAAGCCTTTCTCTGTCCGTCTGTTGCCTCATACTCCTGCGCCTCACGGATAGCCTGCTCAATCTCAGAATCAGACAAATTTGAGCTTGCGGTAATCGTAATCTCCTGATGCTTTCCTGTGCCCAGGTCCTTTGCAGAAACCTGCACAATGCCGTTTGCATCTATATCAAACGTCACCTCTATCTGCGGCACACCTGCCGGAGCCGGCTTGATGCCCTTTAGCCTGAAGTTTCCAATCAGCTTATTGTCCCTTGCAAACTGCCTCTCACCCTGCAGTACCTTTATATCCACAGAGGTCTGGAAGCTTCCTGCAGTTGTAAAAATCTGGCTGTATCTCGTAGGAATAGTCGTATTTCTGTCAATAATTTTGGTTGAGACACCACCGACCGTCTCAATTCCGAGTGAAAGCGGTGTGACATCCATCAGTATAATCTCTGCCGCACTGCTGCCTGCGACAATTGCTCCACCGAGCTTGCCGCCCTGTACTGCTGCACCGAGTGCCACGCACTCGTCAGGATTTAGGTTGTGTGAAGGCTCTTTTCCTGTAATTCTTCTGACCTCCTCAACAACAGCCGGCACACGTGTAGAGCCTCCTACCAACAGCACCATTCCAAGCTCTGCTGCGGAAATCCCCGCATCTGAAAGTGCCTGATTGACAGGAATAGCAGTTCTCTCCACCAGATCCTTTGTTATCTCATTAAACTCAGCCCTTGTGAGGTTCATCTCCATGTGGACCGGCTGTCCCTTTACAGTGGTGATAAATGGCAGGTTGATAGTGGTTGAGGATGAGGATGAAAGCACCTTTTTTGCCTTCTCAGCCTCCTCCCTGACACGCTGCATAGCCGTATTATCCTTTCTCAGATCCACATTCTGCTGTCTGTAAAACTCTGTGACAAGATAATTTGTGATTCTCTCATCAAAATCATCTCCACCCAGATGATTATCACCGGCTGTGGCAAGCACCTCTATCAGATTGTCCCCTATTTCGATAACAGACACATCGAAGGTTCCTCCTCCGAGGTCGTAGACAAGAATTTTCTGCTGCTGTCCGTGGTCCAGTCCGTATGCGAGTGCCGCAGAGGTTGGCTCATTTATGATTCGAAGCACATTAAGCCCCGCAATCCTTCCTGCATCCTTAGTTGCCTGCCTTTGCGCATCCGAAAAATATGCGGGAACTGTGATTACAGCGTCTGTCACTACCTCACCAATATAGTCCTCTGCATCCTTTTTCAGCTTTCTGAGAATCATAGAAGAAATCTCAGGAGCTGAATACAGCTTTCCGTCCACTTTTGCCCTGAAATCGCTTCCCATCTGTCTCTTTATTGAGAAAAATGTTCTGTCCACATTGACTGCTGCCTGCCTCTTTGCAGCCTCGCCAACCAGTCGCTCTCCATTTTTTGTAAAAGCCACTACAGACGGAGTTGTTCTCTGACCCTCGCTGTTAGTTATGACTACCGGCTGATTGTTCTCCAATACTGCCACACAGCTGTTTGTTGTTCCTAAATCTATACCTATAACCTTGCCCATTTTATGCCTCACTGTTTTTTATTTAAGTCTCATAAATAATTGATTTTTTTGACTTACTATTTCATCATAATACTACTTTAAGCTTGGAAAATTCACTCGTCAAGGCATGAGGCTGTTATTTCAGAGAATGTTTATACTTTTAATTTTTATATCACAACATAACAACAAAGGCACCGCCGAAGCAGTGCCTTTGTTGATTAGTTTATAGGTTGGATTAAATGATAATTGAGGATTGCTTATTCACTTACTTTCTTTTTGAGTAATCCGAGTAATCCACATGCAATGAAAGATCCGATTACTAATGCAACAAGATACATTAACGGATTTCCGATTGTAGGAACTACGAAGATTCCTCCGTGAGGTGCCATGAGTGTACATCCAAATGCCATTGAAAGTCCACCTGCCACTGCTGAACCGACTACACATGCCGGAAGGACATGAAGCGGATCAGATGCTGCGAATGGGATTGCACCCTCTGTGATAAATGATAATCCCATGATAAAGTTTGTAGGTCCTGCCTTTCTCTCATCTGCTGTGAACTTGTTCTTGAAGAAGATTGTTGCAAGAGCGATTGCGATTGGTGGAACCATACCGCCAATCATAACTGCTGCCATGATATTGTAGTTTCCGGCAGCGATTGAAGCTGTACCAAATACATAAGCGGCTTTGTTTACAGGGCCACCCATATCTACTGACATCATTCCTCCGAGAAGTACTCCGAGCACTACTGCGCTTGCACCGTTAAGTCCATTAAGACCATTGTTGATAGCTGTATTTAAAGCTCCGATTGGAGGCTCAACTACAAACTGCATTATAACGCCTACCAGGAATATACCAAGCAGCGGATAAAGCAGAACCGGCTTCATACCATCAAGACTCTCCGGAAGTTTAGAAAATACCTTCTTTAAGAGGAGCACAATATATCCTGCAACGAAACCTGCTACAAGTGCTCCAAGGAAGCCTGATGTACCGTTTGCTGCGATTGAACCGCCTACAAAACCAACTGCAAGACCCGGACGGTCAGCAATACTCATAGCGATAAAGCCTGCAAGAATTGGAAGCATAAATCCAAATGCTGTTCCACCGATTCCCTTAAACATTGCTGCGGCCTGTGTAATAGTACCGAAATTTGCTCTCTGGTCAGCCGGCAGTGAATTAAGGTCAACACTGAATCCATCGATAAGGAATGCGATTGCGATAAGAATACCACCACCAACTACGAATGGAAGCATATGTGAAACACCATTCATCAGATGCTTGTAAATCTGATGTCCAATGCTCTCTTTTCCACCAACTGATGAATGTGAAGCCTCTTTTTTACCTGATGCCTTAAATACAGGAGCATCACCGGCAGCAATTCTCTTTATGAGCTCTTCTGTCTTATTGATTCCGTCAGAAACCTGACACTCAATAACCTTCTTTCCGTCAAAGCGGTCTGTAGGCACATTTGTATCACAGGCAACTATAACACCTGCAGCCTTTGCGATTTCATCATCTGTGAGCACATTTTTGGCTCCGCCTGAGCCTCTTGTCTCAACCTTTACCTGATATCCAAGCTCCTTGGCTTTTTTCTCGATAGCTTCAGCAGCCATATAAGTATGGGCAATTCCTGTAGGACAGGCTGTAACTGCAACGATAAATACATCGTCCTTCTTCACCTCAACAGGCTCTTTCGCCTTTGCCTCTTTGGCAGCCTCTTTCTCATCCTTTGCTTTTTCAGCGCTATCGATGATATTTAAAAACTCATCAACTGAACCGGCATTGATAAGAGAATTTGTAAACTGCTCGTCCATCAGCATAACAGAGAGCTTGCTGAGCACCTGAAGATGCACATTGTCCTCTGTGTTTGGTGCAGCGATAAGGAAAATAATCTTTGCAGGTGTACCATCGAGTGATTCAAAGTCAACCCCATCCTTTACAACCATTGCCGCAAGACCTGCTTTAGTAACAGCATCAGACTTGCAATGAGGAATTGCTATACCCATTCCAATTCCTGTTGTGCCTTCCTCCTCTCTTGCAAAAACACCCTTGCGATACTTCTCCACATCGGCTATTTTTCCACTTTTTGCCATCAAATCAATACACTGATTCAATGCTTCGGTTTTTCCGGCAGGCGTACCATTTAAATTGATACTCTCAGCTGCCAATAAATCCCTGATTGTCATACATCATTCCTCCTAATAGAATATATTAATTATTTATATCAACCTTTTTGATACCGTTGTTTAATTGGAAGCACTCTCCCATTTTTCTATAAGTGCCTCAACCTCAGGCTTTGTAGCAAGCTCCTCAGAAAATGCACTTGCACTTCCTGTACATACTCCATAAATAAATGCCTGCTTATAATCATTTGATTTAAGGTATCCGTAAACAAATCCGGCTACCATCGAATCACCTGCGCCTACAGAGTTTTTGAGCTTTCCTTTAGGAGCCTGTGCCTTAAATTCCTGTCCATCCTCGGTCACAAGCACTGCTCCGTCACCTGCCATAGAAACAAGCACGTTTCTTGCGCCCTGCTCCTGAAGCTTCTTTGCATACTTTATCACATCGTCCTTGTCTGTAATCTCAACCCCGAATATCTCACCGAGCTCATGATTGTTTGGCTTGATGAGGAATGGCTTATACGCAAGCACATTTGTGAGCAGATTTCTCGTCGCATCAACCACGATATTTATTCCGCGGCCCTCAAGATGCTTCATGATATCCATATACATTGATGAAGGCATAACATCAGGAATACTTCCTGCGAGCACAAGCACATCAGACTCCTTTAAGCAGTCTAGCTTCTCATAGAGTTTTTTAATATTGTCCTCAGTGATTACCGGTCCCTGACCATTAATCTCGGATTCCTCATTTGAGCGAAGCTTCACGTTGATACGTGAAATACCATCCTCCACCTCTATAAAATCAGTATTAACACCTTTTTTTCCTAGAAGTCTTTTAATTTCATTTCCTGTAAAACCCGCTGTAAAACCAAGTGAAGTATTGCTCATTCCAAGATTCTTAAGAACCATGGAAACATTGATGCCCTTACCACCTGCAAAAATCTTCTCTCCAGTCGTTCTATTGACTACTCCTGTCTTAAAATCTGTTACATCAACTATATAATCTAATGATGGATTAAAAGTAACTGTATAAATCATGTTAGACCTCCTTAATATTTTTGTATTTCTTATAGTTGTCATTGCTTAGTGCATTTGTAATAATTACAGCATCCTCAAAATCAGCAAACTTGATACTTGATACCTGTGAAAACTTACTGTCATCCGCAAGAATGTATTTCTCCTTGCTATTCTCCATGGATTTCTTTTTAATCATGGCCTCCTTTATCTCCGGAGTCGTAAATCCATTCTTCACAGTAATTCCGTTGGTTCCCCAGAAGCCCTTCGTAAAATTGTATTTATCGAGCGTCACAACGGCCTCATCTCCGACAATAGCCTCAGTAGTAGACTTGAACTCGCCACCCAAAATATATACTGTATATCCCCTATCGGAAATTCTCTTGGCATTAGTCAGAGAGTTTGTAACAAAAACCACATTCTTTGCAGTAATATAATCAATCATGACTGCCGTTGTAGTACCGGCATCTATATAAACAAAATCATTATCCACAATAAGTGATGCCGCATATCTGGCAATTTGTTCCTTTTCGCTGCGATTCTGCTTAAGCCTGTTGATAACCTTCTCATCCTGAGTATGGATATTCGTATTATTTACAATCGCACCACCATGTACCTTGGTGAGATAACCCTTCTTGTCCATTGCGACCAGATCACGTCTGATTGTTGACTCGGATGTATCAAGCTCATCCATAAGCTGCTGAACAGTCACACTTCCCATCGAATCTAATATATCGAGTATTTTTTTGCATCTATCTTCCGCCAGCATCTAATCCTGTCTCTTATACACATCTCGAGCCCACGAGACACTCGCTAATCTCGTATGCCGTCTTCTGCTTGAAAAAAAAA
>ENA-UAJJ01000241-UAJJ01000241.1-human-gut-metagenome-genome-assembly--contig:-NODE-241-length-11812-cov-6.982649_pt1 | contig 11812 bp, 8 predicted proteins | sample MGYA00244425_ERZ654405 | MGnify/ENA primary metagenome ERZ654405 (study PRJEB26926, sample SAMN06165031) | human gut metagenome | biome: ENVO:00009003; feature: ENVO:2100002; material: ENVO:00002003...
GAGATTAGCGAGTGTCTCGTGGGCTCGGAGATGTGTATAAGAGACAGATATTATACAGCGCACTTTCTGGTTTTTCTATAGCATTTTGTGCGTTTTATGTTGCGTTTTGTGCTGTTATAGATTATGCTTATAGTAACATCTTATCATCAAAGGAGCATATCATGGATTCAAATTATACAAAAGCAGGCTACCTGACGGAGCCTTTTAAAATATTTCATCTAAGAGATGAACACAAGCTAAATATAGATTTCCATTACCATGATTTCCACAAAATTCTGATTCATCTGCACGGCAATGTATCCTACTGCATAGAGGGCCGCAGCTATGAGCTCAAAGAACATGATATCGTGCTTGTCAATGCCGGCGAGGTTCATAAGCCAATATTAAATGACGATTCAATTTATGAAAGAATCATTATATATGTGTCACAGCAGCTTATTGACGATTATGTGAGCAAAGGCTATGATCTGGCATGCTGTTTCAAGCAGGCCTATGCTAACCAGTCACATGTACTAAGACTCGCTGCGACCAAGGGAAGTCGTCTGGCTGATACAATCAAGGAACTAGACTCTACACTTAGAGAAACCACTGAATACGCAAATGAGCTGTACCAGAAGCTCCTGTTTTTAGAGTTTCTGATACAGCTCAATCGTATCACCCTGCATGGCGGTATCGAGTATATTAACACATTTTCCTCAAACAAAAAAATTGTAGAGATTTTGGATTTCTTAAATAAGAATTTAACAAACCGTATAAGTATTGATGAACTGGCAAATAAATTCTATATGAGCAGGTATCACCTGATGCACACCTTCAAAGAAGAAACCGGATGCACCATAGGTTCATATATCACAACAAAGCGTCTGCTGCTCGCCCGCGATATGATTCGCGACGGAAGCAGTGTGTCTGCCGCCTGCGACGCCTGTGGATTCGGAAGCTATTCCTCATTTATCCGTGCATACCGCAAGCAATTCCATTCTACCCCTACAAATACATAAAAGCTTCACGATATATCACATGAAGCTTTTAATTATTTTTAATGCTGCATTATCTCTCATTAATCACATTTATAAGCTCAGGTATGAGCTGCTTCTTACGCGACACTACTCCCTTAAGCATAATTCCATCCTTGCTCTGTGTCAGATTGTATGCTGAAGCTGCTATTGACGCTGCCTCTGCACCACTGTAGATAAGATATGTGGACTCATTAAGTATATCCGTGAGCATAACAAAGAGCATATCAAGCTGTTTTTCCACCTGCATCTTGTCAAGCAGAGGCACCACTCTCGCCTGTACCTTATCGAGCTCTGTTCTCGAAAGAGCAGAAATCTGCGATACTCCAAATGTATAATCCCCTGAATGAAAGATTTTAAAATCCTGATTTAATATTTCCTCTTCTGTCTTGTTAGCAAAGTTACTGCCTGCCTCGAACATTTTCTGGGCAAACTCTTCTACATCTATCTGCGCAATCTCCGCCAGGATAAGTGCTGTAGATTTATCAACCTGGGTACATGTAGGCGAACGGAACACTAGTGTGTCAGAGAGTATTGCAGCGCACATAAGCCCCGCCATCTGAGGAGTAACCTCCACACCTTTTTCCATATACATCTGATAGATGATGGTTCCGGTACATCCAAGCGGCTGATTTCTGAAATACACAGGCCCTATTGTCTCAAGAGAACCAATTCGATGATGATCAATTATCTCAAGAATCTCAGCCTCATCAATGTTGGCCACTGCCTGTGAGGTCTCATTATGATCCACAAGTATCACCTGTTTTTTCCTTGCATTCATTAAATTTCTGCGTGAAAACATACCCACATAATTTTGGTTTTCGTCAAGTATTGGGAAATCCCTGTGTCGGATTTTTGAAACAGTATCACGCACATCATCCACATAATCATCCAAATCAAAATGAATAAGATTTTCCCTTGTCATAAATGATTTTATCGGCATACTCTGGTTTATCAGACGCGATGTGGTAAACGTGTCATATGGTGTACTTATCACTACCACATCCTTAGCGTTTGCAGCATTTATGACATCCTTCGATATATCGAAGCCGCTTGTCACAATGATACAGCTGCAGTTTGCCTCAATACATATAAGCTGTGACTCCTCACGGTCTGATATGATGACCAGATCATCCTCAGCCACATTGCCCTTTATTGTATCAGGTGTACCTGCTCCGACTATAACCTTTCCTTTCACAAAATAGCCATGCTCATTGCCTGCAACTATCTTGCCATCCAGCGTCTCTACAATATTCCTGTACTGGGTCCTCGCCTTTGCCAGGATAGAATTGTCATACACATCCATATATGACTTTGCTATATCACCTGTCACAATAAGCCCTTCAAGCTTGTCCTTCTTATTGACAACCGGAAGAGTGACTACGTTGAGTATCTTCATCATCTCCCATGCCTTTTTCATGGATAGATTACTGCTGACACCCTCAGTCCTTCTGATATGTATATCCTTTATCTGTGTGCCAACATCCTTTAAAAGGGCAGGCGTATCGGCCTTAAAATAATCCAGCACAAATGCTGTCTCTGCACTGATGCTGCCTGCTCTCATTGGTATGTATTCCATTGTATCATCTGTATGTGATTTAAGGTTTGCATACGCTATTGCTGCACAGATAGAATCTGTGTCAGGATTTTTATGTCCAACAACTCTTACAATCTTTTTTGCCATTTAGTTTTCCTCTCTGTCTGCCTTATAAAATGTCAAAATATGGTGCAACTCCCTAACCGGGAACTGCACCACCCTATTACAATAATATTTATTAAAAAATCGAACCAAAGAACCCGAGTATATACAATGCGATTACAACAAAGCCAAATGTATTGATAATAGCCAGCACAGTAGAGATGACTGCAAAAGTCTTTGTTGTTCCTACCTGCTTCTCAAGCTCTGACACTGTATCCACCTTGTCTCCCATTACCTTAAAGAGATCCTGAATATTCCTGAAGCACTTAACATTCTCTGTATGTACCTTGTCAGCCAACTCCGCCTTTATCGAAACAAGCTGATCATTAAGCTCTTTAAGCGACTGAAGCATATGGGCATTCGCCTCATTTACCGCTGATGTAACTGCTGCTGTGCCCTCCTCTGTGATACGCCTTGTCTGCTCTAATGTGTCACCAAAATCAAGACTCTGGCCTATATTCTGGCTGATACCTGATATCTCAATGCCAAGTGACTGTCCGAGATTTCCAATCTGTCCGGACACCGAACTGCCAAGATTATCCATGTCTGAGCTTACCTGACGGCCTAAGCTGTCCATGCCTGCATTCATAGATTGCTCTATCTCAGCCATCTTTTCATGAACACTTTCTATAAGCACATCTATCTGCTTAGCAACCTGTGCAGTGATTCCATCGGCTTTTTCCTGTCTCTCGTCAAGTATCTGCTGCAGCTCCTCTGCCTTAGCTTCCCTCTCCTCAACTATGACTGAAAGCTCCTCAGCTTTTGATTCTTTTGTATTAAGCATCTCCTGAAGACGTTTTGCCTTTTCACGAAACTCATCAATTTGTGTTAACAAAAAATCATCTTTATCCATTTGTATATTATTCTCTTTTTTCTGCACTCTTTCACTACGATTCACATCGTCTCTTGCTACACGAGATGCCATTACTGTTCTTGAAGGTACTGCCCGCTCCGCTTGTTCTGTCGATATAAATCTTTTTGCACGTCTATCAAATATGCCTGACATTCGTATCCCTCCGATGGTTCCATTAAATACCATTAACGTAAGTATTGTACCATTACATGTTGTATTTGTAAACAAAAAAACCACGAAGTATAGGGTAATCACAGGATAATAAGCAAAAATCCCACAGAGCATATGCCCTGTGGGATAAAATATATACTGTGACTAATGAATTAGTCCTCTCCGTATAATTTAACGAGTTTCTCAAGGTGTGTATAACGTGCCTTAGCTGTCTCCTCAGACTTAGCAAAGAGTTTCTCTGCTCTCTCTGGGAATGGCTTGATAAGACGAGTATAACGTGCCTCATTGTTAAGGAACTCCTGGTAAGATCCGTCGCCGGCCTTTGATGTAAGAGTGAATGGATTCTTTCCTTCAGCCTTGAGTGCAGGGTTGAATGAGAAGAGATTCCAGTATCCAGCCTTAACAGCCTTCTTCATCTCATCCTGGCAGTGGTTCATACCACCCTTAGCGATACCGTGAAGCTCGCAAGGTGCGTATCCGATGATAAGTGATGGTCCCGGATAAGCCTCAGCCTCTGTAATAGCCTTAACAGCCTGTGCTGGGTTTGCTCCAAGAGCGATCTGTGCAACGTATACATATCCGTAGCTCATAGCGATCTCTGAAAGTGACTTCTTGCTTGTCTCTTTACCAGCTGCTGCGAACTGACATACCTCACCGATGTTAGAAGCCTTAGAAGCCTGTCCACCTGTGTTAGAGTACATCTCAGTATCGAATACCATTACGTTTACGTTCTCACCAGAAGCAAGTACATGGTCTAATCCACCGAAACCGATATCATATGCCCATCCGTCACCACCGAAGATCCATACAGATTTCTTTCCGAGGTAATCCTTCTTAGCAAGTACTTCTTTAGATTTCTCACATCCGGCTGCTGCTGCCTTCTCTAACTCTGCGATAAGAGCTGTTGTTGGCTCAACATTTGCCTTTGTGTCGTCCTTTGTCTCAAGGAACTTGTCTGCTGCTGCCTTGAACTCAGCTGTAGCCTTGTCTGATGCAGCGATCTCTTTAACAAGCTCGATAGCCTGATCACGGAGATATCTCTGTCCAACTTCCATACCTAAACCATGCTCAGCATTATCCTCGAAGAGTGAGTTAGACCAAGCTGGTCCCTTCTTAGAGTTGATATTTACTGTGTATGGTGATGTAGCTGCCGGGTTACCCCAGATAGAAGAACATCCTGTTGCGTTAGAGATGTACATCTGCTCACCGAAGAGCTGTGTAATAAGTCTAGCGTAAGATGTCTCAGCACATCCTGCACATGAGCCTGAGAACTCAAGGAGTGGCTGGTTGAACTGTGATCCCTTAGGTGTTGTATCAACCATTCCGGCATCTGTCTTCTTAGAAACGTTAGCTACTAAGTAATCAAATACTGGCTGCTCTGCTGCCTGAGACTCCTGTGGCTGCATTGAGATAGCTGCTGTAGGACAAACTGTGATACACTCACCACATCCCATACAGTCAAGTGGAGATACGCTCATTGTATACTTGTAAGCGCCTGCCTTTGGCTTCATATCAGCAACCTTCATGTTGTCAGGAGCTGCCTTTACCTCGTCATCTGTAAGTAAGAATGGACGAATTGTAGCGTGAGAACATACAAATGCACAGTTGTTACACTGGATACACTTCTCTGGATCCCACTGTGGAACTGTAACGGCTGTTCCTCTCTTCTCGTATGCAGAAGCACCTGTTACATACTGTCCGTCTGCCTTGTCAGCGAATGCTGAAACTGGAAGGCTGTCTCCATCCATCTTAGCGATTGGATCAAGAAGCTCGTTAACAAGCTTAACAACCTCTGGACGTCCTGTGCGCTCTGCCTTAGGAGCATCTGCCTCTGGATTCTTCCAAGACTCTGGAACCTCTACCTTATGTACAGCGTCAACACCGGCATCGATAGCCTTGTAGTTCATCTCTACGACTGCGTCACCCTTCTTTGAGTATGACTTCTTAGCAGCAGCTTTCATGTACTCAACAGCCTTGTCGATAGGCATTACATCTGCAAGCTTGAAGAATGCAGACTGGAGAATTGTGTTAGTTCTCTTACCCATTCCGATCTCGATAGCCTTGTCGATAGCGTTGATTGTGTAAAGCTGAATGTTGTTGTCAGCGATATATTTCTTAGCGTCAGCGTTGAGGTGATGAGCAAGCTCTTCATCTGACCACTGGCAGTTGATCATGAATACTCCGCCCGGCTTAACATCCTGAACCATCTTCATGCCCTGGATAACGTATGCAGGGTTGTGGCATGCTACGAAGTCAGCCTGGTTGATGTAGTATGGGCTTCTGATTGGGTTGTCACCAAATCTCAAGTGAGAAATTGTAACACCACCAGTCTTCTTTGAGTCATACTGGAAGTATGCCTGGATGTATTTGTCTGTGTGGTCACCGATGATCTTTGTAGAGTTCTTGTTAGCACCTACAGTACCATCTCCGCCGAGACCCCAGAATTTGCACTCTTTTGTACCAGGTGCAGATGTGATAGGAGCTGGCTTAACCTCTGGAAGTGAAAGATTTGTAACATCATCCACGATTCCAATTGTAAATCTGTGCTTAGGAGCATCCTTCTCAAGCTCTGTATATACAGCAAATACTGAAGAAGGTGGTGTATCCTTAGATCCTAATCCGTAACGTCCACCTACTAATACAACATCGTTCATTCCTGCTTCACGAAGTGTTGTAGCAACGTCTAAGTATAATGGCTCACCAAGTGATCCTGGCTCTTTTGTACGGTCTAATACAGCGATCTTCTTTGCAGTCTTTGGAATAGCATTAAGAAGAGCCTCTGAAGACCATGGACGGTAAAGACGTACCTTAATAAGTCCGACTTTCTCACCCTTTGCTGTTAAGTAATCGATTACTTCCTCAGCTACATCATTGATAGAACCCATAGCGATGATTACACGATCAGCGTCAGGTGCTCCGTAGTAGTTGAATAATTTGTAATCTGTACCAAGCTTAGCATTAACCTTGTCCATGTACTTCTCAACAACTGCTGGAAGCTCATCATAGAACTTGTTACATGCCTCTCTATGCTGGAAGAAGATATCTCCGTTCTCGTGTGATCCACGAGCTGCTGGATGCTCTGGGTTAAGAGCGTGTGCTCTGAATTCAGCAACTGCATCCATTGGACACATCTCTTTGAGATCTTCATAATCCCACTTCTCGATCTTCTGAATCTCATGAGAAGTACGGAATCCATCGAAGAAGTTGATGAATGGAACCTTTCCCTCAAGTGCTGCACAGTGTGCAACCGGTGAAAGATCCATAACCTCCTGTGGATTTGTCTCACAAAGCATTGCGAAACCAGTCTGACGACAAGCATATACATCACTGTGATCACCGAAGATATTCAGTGCATGTGAAGATACTGTACGAGCTGATACGTCAAATACGCAAGGAAGATTCTCACCTGCGATTTTGTACATATTAGGGATCATAAGTAAAAGTCCCTGTGAAGCTGTAAATGTTGTAGTAAGTGCACCAGCTGCAAGAGATCCGTGAACTGTACCAGCGGCACCTGCCTCAGACTCCATCTCAACTACCTTTACAGTGCTTCCGAAAATGTTCTTCTGTCCTGCTGCTGACCACTGATCAACTGTATCAGCCATTGGGCTAGAAGGTGTGATAGGATAGATTCCGGCAACCTCTGTGTAGGCATATGCTACATGAGCGGCAGCGGTATTTCCATCCATCGACTGTTTTGCTCTAGACATGATATTTCCTCCTGTAAAATAAATGTTCAATTATAGACATGAATCAGAATGTCTCTACATAATAGTTTAGTTTGTGCGCTGTAAAAAATCAAGTTTTTTTAGCAATACATTGTACAAAAATCCTAAAATATTTATTAACAAGGTAAATTTTATGTACAAAAGGGCACAATGGCTATAAATCGCCTGTAAAACACTTGCAAAATACTGGTTTTACGTTAAAATAGAAACGATGTGTTACAGAAACGAACAGGTTATTAAATAGGAAAGGATTGAATAAAGACAAAATGATTAGTGCAAACAATATTACATTAAGAATTGGTAAAAAAGCTTTATTTGAGGATGTCAACATAAAATTCACAGAGGGAAACTGCTACGGACTTATTGGTGCAAACGGTGCCGGCAAGTCTACATTTTTAAAGATTCTCTCAGGACAGCTTGAGCCTACAAACGGTGATATCGCAATCACTCCGGGACAGAGACTGTCATTCTTACAGCAGGATCACTTCAAGTACGATGAGTTTACAGTACTTGATACGGTTATCATGGGTAATAAGCGTCTCTATGATATCATGAAGGAGAAGGAAGCCATCTATATGAAGGAGGATTTCTCAGACGAGGACGGAATCCGTGCCAGCGAGCTTGAGGCTGAGTTTGCCGATATGGACGGCTGGAATGCTGAGTCGGATGCAGCTACTCTCTTAAACGGTCTCGGTGTACCTACTGAGGATCACTACACTCTGATGGCAGATCTGCCGGGTGCAGTAAAGGTCAAGGTGCTTCTCGCTCAGGCACTGTTTGGAAATCCTGACATACTGCTTCTCGATGAGCCTACCAACCACTTAGACCTCGATGCCATCTCATGGCTTGAGGAATTCCTCATCAATTTCGAGAATACAGTCATCGTTGTATCCCATGACAGATACTTCCTCAACAAGGTCTGCACGAACATCGCCGACATGGATTACGGTAAGATCCAGCTCTACGCAGGAAACTATGATTTCTGGTATGAATCAAGCCAGCTTATTGTCCGTCAGATGAAGGAAGCAAACAAAAAGAAAGAGGAAAAAATCAAGGAGCTGCAGGAATTTATCCAGCGTTTCTCTGCCAATGCCTCTAAATCAAAACAGGCTACATCAAGAAAGCGTGCCCTCGAAAAAATCCAGCTTGATGAAATACGTCCATCAAGTCGTAAATATCCATACATTGATTTCCGTCCTGAGCGTGAAATTGGAAACGATGTGCTCTTTGTCGAGGGCATCTCAAAAACCATCGACGGCGTAAAGGTACTTGACAATATCTCATTCACTGTTAACCACGATGACAAAATTGCATTTGTCGGAGGAAATGAGCTTGCAAAAACAACTATGTTTAAAATCCTTGCCGGAGAGCTTGAACCTGACGAGGGCTCATATAAATGGGGTGTCACAACCAGCCAGTCATACTTTCCAAAGGACAATACCGCAATCTTTGATACTGATGAGCTCATCGTTGACTGGCTCACACAGTACTCAGAAATCAAGGACGCCACATATGTGCGAGGTTTCCTTGGCCGTATGCTCTTTGCCGGTGAGGATGGAGTAAAGAAAATGCGTGTACTCTCCGGAGGAGAAAAGGTTCGTGTACTGCTATCCCGCATGATGATCATGGGAAGCAATGTACTCATGTTCGATGAGCCTACAGACCACCTCGACATGGAGTCAATCACAGCATTAAACAACGGAATGATAAAATTCCCTGGAGTAATCCTCTTTGCCTGCCGTGACCACCAGGTAGTCCAGACAACCGCCAACCGAATCATAGAATTCCTGCCAAACGGTTCAATGATCGACAAAATCACAACCTACGATGAATATCTTGAGAGTGATGAGATGGCACGTAAGCGTCAGGTCTACTCAATGAGCGAGGACGATGAAAACGACAACTAAACGCTAATTATAATTAAAAGAAGCATCCCAAGCCGGGATGCTTCTTTTTCTGTTAAGTCACAAAGTAAGATAGGAATTTCCATCCTGTCTGCAACTATAAAAACATATTATAATTATATCCACTGTGATTCCACCTTCGCAAGCGACTTTGAATTGATATCTGCCGGTATTACCCAACCCGGTATTACTAACATATGAGCCGGTATTGTCATCCTTTATATATCCTCTATCTGCCAGTCAACAGGCTCCACTCCATGCTCCTTAAGAAACTCATTGGCTTTACTAAAATGCTTGCATCCAAAAAAGCCTCTGTAAGCCGACAGCGGACTTGGATGCGGTGCTGTCAATATCAGATGCTTTGGATTTGTAAGCATAGGAATCTTCGACTGTGCCGGGCGGCCCCATAGCATATACACTATAGGTCTGTCCTGCTCATTTACAGCCTCTATGATTGCATCCGTGAACTTCTCCCAGCCGTGTCCCTGATGCGAGTTGGCCTGATGAGCCCTGACGGTGAGTACCGTATTCAAAAGTAAAACACCCTGGTCAGCCCATTTCTTCAGGTATCCGTTATTGGGGATATCACACCCCAGATCATCGTTAAGCTCCTTGTAGATATTCTGCAGTGATGGTGGAATATCCTTCTGAGACGGAAGCACAGAAAACGACAATCCATGTGCCTGATTGACATTATGGTACGGATCCTGCCCGAGGATGAGTACCTTTACCTTGTTAAGTGGTGTAAAATGCATGGCATTAAATATATCATCTGCCGGAGGATATACCACATGTGTGGCATATTCATCTCTCACAAAATTGTACAAATCCCTGTAATACGGTTTTTTAAACTCGGCTCCCACAGCCTTTGCCCACTCGCCGTCAAGCATACTCATAATCTCAATCTACCGCCTATCTTCTGACCGACACACCTTTATCTGCCAGATAATTCTTTAAATCCATAATTTCAAGCTCCTTGTAGTGGAAAAGTGAAGCTGCAAGCGCTGCGTCCGCCTTTCCATCTGTCAAAGCCTCGTAAAAATGCTCCTTTGTGCCTGCACCGCCCGATGCGATAACCGGAGCAGAAACGTTATCGGCAATAAGCCTTGTAAGCTCGATATCGTAGCCATCCTTTGTTCCATCACAATCCATGCTTGTAAGAAGGATTTCTCCCGCTCCAAGCTCATTTGCCTTAACAGCCCATTCAATGGCATCAAGGCCTGTATCTATGCGGCCTCCGTTCTTGTATACATTCCAGCCGCTTCCATCAGCACGACGTCTTGCATCGATTGCCACAACCACACACTGACTGCCAAACTTGTCAGCCGCATCACTTATGAGCCGAGGGGTATTTATAGCACTTGAATTTATTGAAATCTTGTCCGCACCCTCTCTAAGCAGTGCCTTAAAATCATCGACTGTTCTGATTCCGCCGCCCACAGTGAACGGTATAAACACCTTTTCAGCAACCTTTCTGACCATATCCACAACAGTATTTCTATTGTCGCTTGACGCCGTAATATCCAGAAAAACCACCTCATCTGCGCCTGCCTTATCATAAGCAGCCGCAATCTCAACCGGGTCACCTGCATCTCTTAAATTGACAAAGTTTATGCCCTTCACAACACGTCCATTATTCACATCCAGACATGGGATTATTCTCTTCGTAAACATATTATGCCTCCCCTATCCCTGCAAAATTTTTAAGTATCGAAAGTCCGACTGTGCTGCTCTTTTCCGGATGGAACTGGCAGGCGAACACATTATTTTTCTCTACAGACGCATGAATGTGTGTACTGTACTCTGTCGTTGCTGTGACAATTGCTTCATCAGTGGCTTTCAGATAGTACGAATGCACAAAATATACATACGGATGCTCTGAAAGACCTTTAAACATCCTTCCATTGTTCTGTAAATCAAGTGAATTCCAGCCTATGTGAGGTATTTTAAGCCCTTCCTTATCTGGTATGCGAAGTATCTGTCCGTCAAGCACATGAAGACCCTCAACGCCCTGACTCTCATCGCTTCCCTCAAATAATAGCTGAAGACCCAGGCATATGCCAAGAAATGGCTTGTCCATATCACAAACCTCGTGAATCACCTTGTCCAGCTCGTATTTTTTAAGCGAATCCATTGCATCTCCAAAAGCTCCTACTCCGGGAAGTATTACCTTATCGGCATTTAAAATCTCATGCCTGTCTCTGGTCACAATACTCTCCTCGCCTATAGCTGTAAGAGCCTTTTCCACACTTCGCAGATTGCCTGCTCCATAATCGATTATTGCTATCATATATTTTCATCTCCATTCATTACTTCATTCTTTGAGTAATTCGGCTATTTACAGCTTTTGGAGTCATTCCATCTCATTACTCTTTATTATGTTTAATTACATCTCATACCAGCATATATTCTGTCTCTTATACACATCTGACGCTGCCGACGAC
>ENA-UAJJ01000256-UAJJ01000256.1-human-gut-metagenome-genome-assembly--contig:-NODE-256-length-11057-cov-6.142610_pt1 | contig 11057 bp, 11 predicted proteins | sample MGYA00244425_ERZ654405 | MGnify/ENA primary metagenome ERZ654405 (study PRJEB26926, sample SAMN06165031) | human gut metagenome | biome: ENVO:00009003; feature: ENVO:2100002; material: ENVO:00002003...
CGAGATTAGCGAGTGTCTCGTGGGCTCGGAGATGTGTATAAGAGACAGGTATTACCAGTAGTAATGTTCTCAATTTGCTTTTTGGCTTTATCAGTCTGATATTCATAATTCAAAAAGTAAGGTTCAATTTCTTCTTTGGGATTTCTGAACATGATTAAGGCATGAGCTGCTGTATTGTCCAATTCTTCAGGGATTACAGCTGCATGTCCAACATGCCCTGACTGAACCATAACCATATCTCCGGTATGTAGCCATTTATCTTTTTGCTTTTCATAAAATTCATCATTTATGAAAATTTCAGCGTTATGATTTATCTGTCCGTCTTTTACATTGTTAGATTCCAAATAAAAATGTCCATGTTCTGCATAGTACGGAGTAGCTGTTCCTACGAATGCATTTCCAATCGAACCATATATATCCCCCAGCTTACGCTGTTCCCAAACTGTTGGTTTTATTCACCATATCCAAATAGACTTACGCTAATAACGAGTGATGCCACTATTCATCACTTATAATATAAAAGACGTGAGTAATTACCACACGCCTAAAAATAATTAAAAGCACGGATGTATGCTCTTAAAAGTAATCAGAATTTTATCTTTCATATTTTATATTCCATCTCTCACCATCATAAGTGCAAATCCAAGCAAATTCTTTCCTCTCCACTTTTCTATTTCTAATCTTTTAGGATCTGTCATTGACAATCCAATCCCCCATATGCAGTCCCTCACAGCACATTCCGCTAAAACCGCATCACCTGTAGCCTTTAGTCTTGATTTCAATTCAGGATTTTGAAATTTTTCACAAATTCCTTTGTAAACAACAATCTGTCGCTTTCCATTCCAGATTGTTTCATTATAATTTGAAACCTTTCTTCCCAAAACCTTAATTTGTGCAACATCTGTAGTTTCAAGAATCTTCTCCGCTATTTTTGTATCACCAAAACAATTTGCTTTTTGATACATCATGTACTGTTCCATTGATGAAAATCTTATTCCATCACATTCAAACTCACTTAAATACCAGTTACTAAGATATCCATTTTCCTCATTTGGATTATGAAAACAAACTATATTCATTTATACTTTACCTACCTTTTTTACCGCCAAATCAAGCTCTAAATCATGAAGTCCACAATAAGCCTTCCTCAGAAAATCGACCGGTACTTTATTTATTACCTCTGCGCTTGGAATATCATAATACCACTGATAATAAGCATAAAATTCACCAATCCAATCAGGCATAAATCCTTCGATTGCTTTCCCCTGCTTTAACTTATATTTTTCTGTGTCTGAAAAGTATTTCCACAGTTCTTTTGCATCCATAGTATTAACATAAGCCATCGCATCATCAATGTTCTTTCTGGTTTTACTTTTCATATACGTATTTATAAAATCTTCTGTATCACTATCAGGATAAGACTGTGCCACAAAATCAAATAGTTTTCCCTGATTTTCCACCACGTCACCCAGATACGCTTCTGAATATGCGCCCATTTTCTCACCTCTAAAACAATGTACTAAAAACATTCGTAACCTTATTTGCATCTGAATCTACTAAATTACGCATTTTTTTTCTTGCTTCAATATCTCTTTGATTATACTTATTGTTAAATTCATTGTATTCAACTTGAAGTAAATCACTTTCTATCTCGCGTAAATTTGCATATGCTTTTTCTGTCTTAATACAATACTGAATCCCCAATCCGCCTAACGAAAGCAATTCTTCAAGAATATCTATATCAATATTATCTCGGACAAATTCTTTTGCAATGTAGAAATATGATGCATTTGCGCGCCATCCCTTTATCACATCATATGCATCGGTAGCAATACCATATTTATCAATAAACTTTGCTGCAAGCATCCTATAACGCTTGGAATCAGCAGCATCGCGATGTTTCATAAGCTCTGCAAGCCACGATAAAACATCTTTCTCCTGAAAATCCAAAATTTTTAGATTCCTTGTATTTAACTCATACTTATGAACCCATCCATTCTGTTCATTAGGTCTGCAAACCGCCCATTCTTTTGCTAAATCTATGTTTTCTGTCAGATAAAATCCACGACCATAATCATGTTTATCATCTCCACCACCAAATACCGGTGTTACTATTTTGTTAGGAGAACCATGATATAAAATTATTGTATCCATTTTAATTCCCTGTGACATTCTTACCCCCTCCCTTCCTTCAAGATATCTCATAACTCTAATATCAAATGATTATATAAACATATTTTGTAACATATATTTTTTCATTTTCTTAAGTTCATCGCACTTACGTTGGTGAAGAGTGATGAGGTGGTCGAGGGTGGAAAAATAACGCCCAACCATAGTTTGTTCTTCTAAATTGGGAATAGGAATAGATACCTCCATAACCTTATTCTTTGAAATATTGTATCTCGAAATTCCCTGTGCTAAAAATTTCATTTCTTTTCTAAAAGAATCTGCTCGCAAAACATATGCTAGATAATCTAAATCAAATTTCTCTGTTGGTCTGTATCCAAAGCAAAAGCTGTTAAGATAGATATTATCTTTATTTTCAGGCATTACACAGGACATCCCTACTTCTTCTGGCGTTTCTGAAGATGTAGTAAAAAATACATCTCCCTTCTTGACACGATTTTGTTTAGCATCTATTTCTACAGCTTCTGTCATTTCAAGATTCGCTACAGGGTTAGAAAACACATTCATATAAGTTATAAACTGTGCATCTCCATGTCCAAAATCCTCTTTTGTTTTTCCTGACAATCCAGTGAAGGTTGACCCCATATCACCCAACTTACGCTGTTCCCAATCGTAAGTAAATCCATCAAATCTAATTTCTGGAACTTTTGCTCCATTTCGAGGAAACATTTTTTGAAGCATATATTTTTTCAATTTTTTTGTCTGTTCACACTTTCGCTGGTGAAGAGTGATGAGGTTGTCGAGGGTGGAAAAATATCTTGCAATTCTATTCTGTTCATCAATATTTGCAGGTATTACAACTCCCAATTTTTCGATTTCACTTGTATTGATGACTGCCTGTGTACTACCAGCCGAAAGCGATTTGATATGTTTCTGGCACTCTGGACTATTGATACAATTTGTCAGAAACTTATAATTACGTTTCTTGAAATCTGGTCTGATTATAACAATGTTTAAACAGTTTGCTTCTTCAGAATTCTCGTAATTTACAGCTTTTCCGCTATCTCCGTGTCTAGCAATAAGGATGTCACCTGCTTTTAATTGTGATTTTTGGTTGTGTTGATGAAATTCGTTTGTTACATATTTCAAATCATCTCTATTTAAAGATAATCCGTTAAGATTCCCTGTTCTATACATAGGAATTCCTGATTCATCTGTATAGAATTTCTCACATGTTCCGACAAATCCTACGCATATTTTTTCCGCCACTTCGTTCAACTTACGCTGTTCCCAATCCTTAGTAAACCCTTTAAATCTAATCTTTGGATTTTCCATACAAATCACCCCTCAATCATATCAATATAACGATTTAACGATGCCATTATATTTTCATCGGACGATGTCAGGTCTTTTAACAAATTCACAAACTCACCTTCGACCTTTCCTATCTCGTCATCTGTTTTTTGCATATCCTCGAGCAGACCATTTATATCGACTTCCTCTTCCTTTTCAAAATTGTCTACATATCGCGGTATGTTTAGATTGAAATCATTCTTTTCAATATCATCAAAGCTTGCCAGATAGGATTCTTTGTCTACAGTTTCCCTTCTGTTATACAAATCCATAACTTCATCAATATGCTCGTCTGACATTTCGTTTTGTTTTTTGCCCTTAATGAACTTCTTTGACGCATCAATAAACAGTACATCTCTGCCATCTCTATGCTTTTTAAGTACAACAATGCATGTAGGAATAGACGTATTATAAAATAAATTAGCCGGCAATCCTATAACCGCATATATGTTTCCTGATCGAAGGAGCTTTTCTCTTATTTTTCCCTCTGCTGCACCTCTGAAAAGCACTCCATGTGGCAAAACGATGGCCATTGTTCCATTGCTTTTCAGATGATAAAGTCCATGAAGTAAAAATGCATAATCAGCCTTTGATTTTGGCGCCAAAACACCATATTCTGAAAATCTTTCGTCCTGTAAAAATCCTGATGCAGCACTCCATTTTGCAGAATACGGCGGATTCATAAGTACCATGTGAAAGTCAGTTTCCTCACCAGTTGGCCAGTCTGCATCAAGAGTATCTCCATGATGCAGATTCTGATTCTCCGCAGCTATATCATGCAGGAACATATTCATCCTCGCCAGATTATATGTAGACATGTTCAGTTCCTGTCCATAATACTTTATATAGTTTGTATCACCTTTATAGTATCTCTTTGCGTTAAGAAGCAGCGAACCTGAGCCCATACATGGATCATAGATTGACAAACCTTTCACATTCTCCTGTCCTGTTATTGCTATTCTAGTAAGAATTTTTGATACTGCCTGTGGTGTATAGAATTCTCCCGCCTTCTTACCAGTCTCTGACGCAAACTGTCCTATCAGATATTCATATGCATCTCCAAGTATTTCACCATCGGAATTGAGCAAATCCGCCTGGTCTATTACTTTTATCAGTTCTGCAATTGTATCACTTTGTTTCTGGTCTCCCGCTCCAAGCCTGCTTGAATACAAATCAATGTCGGAAAACAAATCCACAAACAACTCTCCGCTCTGCTCAATATTATTGAATGCTTTCTGTAATTGCTCACGATTAAAGCAATTATTCCTTGCATCCTCTGCAAAACATGTATATGTAAGCTCAGGCTCAATTACATATTTACGATCCTGCTTTAATTCATCAAGCAAATCATTAGCATATTCACCCTTCAACTCATTTTTATATGCCTCAAGTGCCACCTTGAGCGATTCCGGTTTCTCATCATTTATCAAATCATATACTCTAATCAAAAATGAATCTGATAGGTATTTATAGAATACAATTCCCAAAAGATAATTCTTATATTCATTCGCATCCATTTTAGAACGAAGTACATCAGCGCCACTCCAAAGTACACTGATTAAATCCTTATTGTTTTCCTGCTCTGCCATTAATTGTTTCCTCCGAACTTCTATAATCTTTTGCTTTAATATTACACTCCACTTACCTCTTCCGCAAGCTTCCTAACCTTCCCTGCATCCGCACATTGATAGCAGTTCTTCATCGCTTCATCATACGAGAAATCTACTGCATTACCCGCTGCTGTCACATCACACTTCCATGAGCCACACGAACTGTGCACCTGCGTAATACCTGTGTATTCGATAAGCTGTCTCACATTGGTATCATTCACGCCGCTTCCGGCCAGAATCGTAATATCTTTTCCATATTGATTTTGAAGATGCTTAAGCTGTTTTCTGCCATCCCATACATTTGCTGCGCCACCGCTTGTGAGAATACGATCTGCGCCAAGCCTAATAAGCCTCTCCGCTGCACTGTCCTGATTATCTATGCAGTCAAAGGCGCGGTGAAACACAGCCTCCATGCCATACTCATGAATGAGCTCTATCATTTCCTTCGTGCGCTTTTTGTCAAGCATTTTTTCCTCTGTCAGAAATCCAAACGCAATACCGTCTGCTCCATGCTCTAAAAGAATTTTTGCATCCATAAGCATAATGTCGTATTCTTCATCCGAATAGCAAAATCCGCCGCCCCTTGGACGAACCATTGTCACTACCGGTATATTGCATTTTTCCTTTGCATATATTAAATTGGCGAGTGTAGGTGTCAGCCCTCCCATATATAGGGCACTGTTCAGTTCAACCCTGTCCGCACCATTTTCATATGCTGTTTTCACATCCGAAAAGCTGCCACAGCAGATTTCAAGCATCGGTTTCATCATACTTTCCCACTCTTTCCGCTAAAATAAGGCTTAACCTTCACACAATACATGTGTGACCGACAATAATTACATAAAACAGTTTTACGATAATCAATATTCATTGACCACAATCTCGAATACTCCGTCCTCATTAATTTTTAACCTCAATGACTTAACATATTTATTGTAAAAATCCTTCATTTCTCGCTCTGTCGATGTAATTTTAGTCCTCTCGTATATCTGTCTTGTCATCTCCCAGCCATTCTTTCCGACAATATCATTTGTCAGATTTTTCAATTCATTTATCATGACTTTTTTCTTTAAATCACTTGCATTTCCTGTATAGAAATCGTCTATTGAACAGTGAAAAATACATCGTTTTGTAAGTGCATCCTTGATTGACTGTCCGCACTTGCTATATTCGTACATCACGAGGAAATGAGCATCCTTTACAGATGAAATAAGTCCCCAGTAATCCGAATCACTTGAGCACAAAATAAACGAGTCTATGTTGTCCTTATAATATGCCTCACACACTCCCGCAGTCATCTTTATATCAACAAGCGACTTCCGGTCTGTCACACGCTCCACCTCCTCATGGAATACAGGGATATGTATGAATTTTTCCAGCCAGTCCCATCCACAGGATGTATGATAATCATCATAGAGTATAATTTTTTCTATTTTGGACATTTGCTCAGAATTTAAGTTTTTTAATACTCCATACAGCTTGTATACATCAGAATTTTCACAATCCACAACTATCACAACACGCATGCTTTCACGGATAAACTCATATATATTTTCCTTTGTATCTTCCACTGCATCCCTGTATTTTGAACCGTCGTTGAAATAATCACCATGCTGTCTGTATATTGTCTTTAAAATCCTTCCGTCAGAATTGAGCAAATTTCCCCTGCCATCCGGGCGCCAGTGGATATACATCCCATATGGATACTCTTTTCTGTGCTCTTTATAGACAGTAAACTCTGCCTTTAGCTTCTTTGGCTTTTCATAATCCACTATGACAAACAAATCCCTGATATACTCCCATTTTATCCAGTCTGGGAAAAGCTTTTTACATGCATCCACGTGCTCATTTATCAGCTTGTTAATATGTACGCAATACTTGTCAGCCGATGAATTATACAATATAATATGCACTTCCCAGCTCTCAAGCTTATTTATATTCTCTGCATCAAACCACTCCATCCTGTTTATATTACCCAGATTATATTTTATTTCATTGTCTGTTTTTTTATAGTTGCGCAGCAGACCTGTACGCGCCTTACACAGATATCTGAGTATCCTCGCATTTTTATTTTCTCTTAAGCTGTTTAAAAGCTCCACATACTCATCACTGCACATATGATCAAGTATCTCATTTCTGACACCTATAAGATACGACAGAATCGTCACAAGCTCATATTTCTGTACTGTTTTATATTCCTTTTCCTCTGTAAATTCAGAATCCAACGCATATGCTTCTTCATCTGTTTCTTGTATCACATCATTAACTTCATCAATATCTGATTTATTTATTTCAATATCTGCCAACTCTATTCCCCCTTCATTTTCAAGATATATTAAAATTATATCATATGTTGCACTCTTTGTATTGTTAACATTTACTTAAATCTATATTATTTGCCATTTTCTCCTACACATGCTACAATACCTTTGTCCGGATTAATGGTGATTATTATCAGACACTTTTTAGTAGACAGCGAAAATGTCAACGACAACTGGCTGATGCTGTTTGATATGGCAGATGAGGACGACGAAATCGTAGTTTTTTACACAAAAAAATCACCTCACATGTCATACATGTCAGTCATCAGACTTATGGAAAATAACAAAATAAATATCCGATTTGAGGAATCCTATGAGGGCACGAATGCCCTTGATTTTCAGCTCGTATCATATATGGGATATCTGATGGGATGCGCTGGTTCATTCAGTGAAAACAAATGTGATGCTGCATCAGCCGAGTCATGTGCTGATGAGTACATCATAATGAGCAATGACACAGGCTATGACCCTGCTGTAAGGTTCTGGAAAGATAAGGGATTCGCTGTACGCAGATTCAATGTAAATTTCTGCAAACAGGCTGTCCAGCGAAGAAAAAACATCAAGTATCAGGTAGTAGCAGATATTCCATCCAGGGAAGATAACGTCAATAACAATATCAATACCGATACTGATACTGATACCGATGCTATCACCGCAAAGTCTTACAATCTGAATGAACTTATCGATGGCAATCATAGCAGCTATACAGACAGTGAACCGTTAGGTGATGAGCTTGCAACTAACGATGACTTACCGTCAAGTGATAAGCTTATGACTAATGATGACTTACCATTCACTGACGAACAGACACCTCATAACGGTTCTGGTAACAGCTCAAATAAAAACGAAGCAGATGAGGCTAAATTCTCAACGGACAGCATTGATACATCAGATATTTCTGAAGTATCGGCAGTATCCGAAGACTTCGACCATTTTGAGGTAGATTCTTTCCTAAACTGCATGGGAAAAGACAATCTGCTCAAGCTTCATGAGACGCTGGTTCATGTTTATGGTATGAAACAGGGTCAGACAATTTATAAAACCATAAAAGACAAATCCTACTCTTTTACGCCTGAAAAGCTCACGCGTAAAAAGAAGGTAGAGCGTTTTACAGGTATAATTTTCGCACACAGTGATATTAATGATCCCGGAAATTTTGTTGATTTTCTTGAAAAAAACAAGAATAAAACAAAGAATCTCAATGGCATAAGATCTGCCATCACAAAGAGCTACGGTGAAACAGATGGTCTGAAATATTACAGCCTTTTCAAGCCATATTTCAAAATTATATCTGCACTGAAATAACGCCCTTTATTTTACAACAGAAAGGTAATCCGGATAAAACAATTGAGGCACGGAATTAATACTCCGTGCCTCAATTATGTTATTTATTTGATATATTAAACCATATCTTCTTGTTTCTACCGAGACTTTCATAAAACGGTTCTCTTGCAACAAGAAAATCAATAATTACATTCGTATCAATCAATACTACCATATCTTTCCTTTCTTGCGGCTTCCAACTCTACATCCGGATCAAAGTCATCCGGCAAATATTTTTTTGCCTCATATCTTGTCGCTACCAGTTCTTTAAACGCATGCATTTTTTCATCGGATTTCTGAGACGGATAAATAACACTGGTATATGTTTTCTTTGGTATTAATCGTTGAATCACTTCGAGTAAAAAACCTACATTATCATCGGACATATCCTGAATCATCCGAACAGCCTGCTCCTGTAACATAGTCATGTGATACACCGCCTTTCCTCATTACCTTACAAAAATTATCATTTCTTGATTTAATTATAACCTCTTTACACTAATTTCTCAATCAATATTTACTTTATGACAATAGCCAATTTTGGAGCTTCCATATAAAACAATGCTGGAAGAAGGATGGTGTTTACGAATAAAGCTCCTGCAAAGAATTGATGCGGTTTAGGCTTTTGTGTCAAATTTTCTCTTTTATGCGATAATATCTTTAAATGACTGTTTTTCGGTCATATTCATAAATTTATCCAGATTTACAACATTTTCGTTGAATAACATCAGCATCTGTCTGCCATCAGCCCATGGATACAGCCGGTCGGCATGAAAATGTCCAAAGGCCCATCTCTTATAATCCAAATTAAATTCTATCTCGCCCAGATACCTTTCCATGGTTGAATCAACCGTGCTCTGATCAAGTCCTGCAAGAAATAAATCTGTTGGTTCATATGGATATGGGCATGTATGCGAAAGTACTAAATCAAACGGTGCCTCGTTTCTGCACAAATTCCTTCCGAGTTCCATTTCTTTTTCATCTAATTGCTCATCCTTATACCACGTCAAATGTCTGGCTAGACGATAGTACTTGTCCACGCTGTAAGCACCGGGCAGAGATAAAGTTTTATAAGACTTAAAATTATATACTGCCGGTCCGTCTGCTAAATACTCAATGTGAGGGAATTCTTTCTCAACAAATATGGAACCATCATATTTTGATATTGTTTCCCATCCATCAGGATTTTTGTCCATAACCGTTTTTACTCTGGCTTCATGATTTCCTCTTAGACATATAAAGGTAAATGGCAGTTTTGAAAGCTCTGATTTGAATTTATGATCTCTCTGACCAGTGAGAGCAAAATTTGCACCAACATCACCAAGTAGAATCATATAGTTTTCTGATGAATCCAAACTCAATCTTTCCTTATTTTTTTGATAAAAATAGTGAACCGGCTGTGCGCTGCCATGTATATCCCCCAATAAAAACCATTGTTCATTCATCACATTATCTCCATTGTTTACTTTATTGTTCCATCGGCTGACAACTGCCTCATGCATCTCTTCCAATGACGCAAATGGTCTGTTATCAAAGCGGATTGATGCTTCATGGAACAGATGCAGGTCACTTATATAGTAATTCATAGCTTCGTCTTAATTCTCTAAAGATCATCTGTCAATTTCATAATAACTTCGTTAACAGAGTCATCCGTCAGTCCATCCATGTAACATGTCTTAACTAACTTTTCCACGATTTGCAACTGCTCATAATCCGGAAAAATCTCATCATCAAGCACGCACCAAGATTCAGCTTCATGAGCATTCAGCCAATCTATGATACCTTCTTTCTATATATACGAAAGTATTTTATACATAGCCAATATGAAAAAAGCTGCCAGTCAATCATATCTTCTGGCAGCTTCATGATTATTTATTACTTGTTAATTCACAACACTCATACTCTCATCAATCCATTTCTGTATCATTTGAGCACTTACATTAAGATAGTGGCGCAACGGAGTGTAGAGCGAACCCTGGGGTTCAAATCGTCCGCGGACGATTTGTAATATAGAAAGAGCAGGTATTACAACCTGCTCTTTCTATATTATATAACGTGCGTGAGAGGATTCGAACCCCCGACACCTTGGTCCGTAGCCAAGTGCTCTATCCAGCTGAGCTACACACACATATTTTATTTACTCATTCATTATAACACCCTTGTCAAGTGTTTTGAATGAATGCCGCAGACCGGAATCGAACCGGTACTGTATCACTACAACAGGATTTTAAGTCCTGCGCGTCTGCCAGTTCCGCCACTGCGGCATAAATGGGACCTACAGGGCTCGAACCTGTGACCCTCTGCTTGTAAGGCAGATGCTCTC
>ENA-UAJJ01000271-UAJJ01000271.1-human-gut-metagenome-genome-assembly--contig:-NODE-271-length-10195-cov-8.236193_pt1 | contig 10195 bp, 9 predicted proteins | sample MGYA00244425_ERZ654405 | MGnify/ENA primary metagenome ERZ654405 (study PRJEB26926, sample SAMN06165031) | human gut metagenome | biome: ENVO:00009003; feature: ENVO:2100002; material: ENVO:00002003...
TAGCGAGTGTCTCGTGGGCTCGGAGATGTGTATAAGAGACAGTCTTCATACAAGGCGATTTTCAGTTATGAAAATGCTGAATTTTATCTTTTGCGTACTTCTGACGGCTGGAAGATAGCAACGTCCAGCGACTACGGATATGGCGAGGATTACAACTTTGATGATAACAACAGTGACAGCGTGGCTGATGAAAGCAAGGCTGAGTCTGAGATAGTTCCGGACAGCAGTGCAGAAAGCTCAGACAGTGCAGAAAAATCCGACAGCGAGGGGGCAGACAGCGTTGAGTGATACTATTCTAAAGATAAAGGGGCTTAACAAGACCCTTGGCAAAAAGCAGATACTTCACAGCATAGATATGGAGTGTTACAGTGGCGAGGTCTACGGCTTTCTCGGTCCTAACGGTGCAGGAAAGACCACAACTATAAAGATAGCAGTGGGGCTTTTACAGCTTGACGAGGGGGAGATATCCATTAACGGGAAGGATATCAGAAAAGACTTTGAGGGCGCAATGGCGAACGTTGGAGGCATTGTTGAAAACCCTGAGATGTATAAATATCTCTCGGGACTTGAAAACCTACGTCAGTATGCGAGAATGAGAGAGGGAGTAACTGAGGAGCGTATCAAAGAGGTGGTGGAGCTTGTAAGGCTTTCAAACCGCATTAATGACAAGGTGTCGAAATACTCTCTGGGTATGCGTCAGCGTCTTGGCGTTGCGCAGGCTATCCTTCACAGACCAAAGCTTCTTATCCTTGATGAGCCTACAAACGGTCTTGACCCGCAGGGCATAAAGGAGCTTCGTGACATACTCAAAGAGCTTGCTCACAAGGAAGGCACTTGCGTTGTGGTATCGTCACATCTCATGAGTGAAATGGAAATGATGTGCGACAGAGTGGGCATTATCGCAAACGGAAAAATGATAGGCTCATACACAATGGAGGAGCTTATCTCACAGTCTGACAGCTCAATTGCTGAATATGTACTTGAAGTTGACGACCCTCAAAAGGCTATGGGTCTTATAAAGCTCGCAGACGAGGGCAAGCGTATCGACAAGGAAACAGGTGCAGTTGTCCTTTCTATCCCTGTGGAGATAGAGAAGAAAAAGATAGCCTCGGTGAACAAGACGCTTATCGAGGGCGGAGTTTCACTTTACACTGTTCACCGCAGAGAGAACAAGAAGCTTGAGGACGTATTCATCGAGCTTACAGGAGGAAAGGAAGGGGGCGTACAGATTGGCTAGATTTTTCAGACTTGTGAAAAACGAGTACATAAAGGTTTTCAAAAAGCTATCCACAAAAATAATGATCGTGCTTATAATAATATGTGCGCTTGGACTTTCAGGCATTGCACTTTTTGCAAAGCACAATATGGAGAGCAATAACTATTCAAGCTATGACGCAACTGGTGATTATCAGGAAACCATAGATTGGCTCAAAAGCACAAACGGCGACCCTAACGAGATCGCAATGTGGCAGTATCTTATAGACAACGATATCGACAGCAATGATTGGAGATATGATGTACTGTCAGCCGTGTTTGCAGACGGCACTGGTGATATGTCAGGGATAAAGAAGTATCTTGACGACAACGATTGGCGTGGCTTCTGTCAATACAGGCTGGATAATGACATACTCACAGAGGGCGAAAAGTGGGAATATCAATACAGGTTGGACAAGGATATTTCCTTTGACAAGTCAAACGAGAAGAAAAACGATCTTATCATGACAGTTGCAAACGCAAAAAACGCCATTGCGACCATGGGCGACGCAAAGTCTGACGGACAGAACAGCAGAGCAAAGCTGGAGGATAATATAAAACTTGCACTCTATCAGCTTGACAATGATAAGCTCGACAACACAGCAAACCAAATGACGCTGTTTGAAACAGACGAGCCTGAGCAGATAACATTCTGGACAGTGTTCCTCACAAGCACTTCCCTTGTAACAGTAGTCGCACTGCTTGCTATCGTTATCGCAGGCGGCATTGTATCCTCTGAATTTTCACAGGGAACTGTCAAGTTCCTGCTTATAAACCCTGTTAAACGCTGGAAGATACTGATGTCAAAATACTTCACTGTCATCACAGTGGGTTACATAATGCTTTGCATACTTTTCGTTGTGATGATACCTATTACAGGGCTTATGCTCGGCTTTGACGGCTTCTCAACGCCTTATATCTATGTAAGCGGCGGCGAGGTAAAGGAAATGCCTACACTGCTTTATGCGGCAGAGCAATATCTGATGAAAAGCGTTGAAATGGTGGTAATGTCAACACTGGCGTTTGCTATCTCGTCACTTGTAAGAAGCACAGCTCTTGCTATCGGCGTCAGCGTATTCACAATGTGCATAGGCTCAACGGTCACACAGCTTTTGGGTCAGCTTGGACAGGATTGGGCAAGATTCCTTGTGTTCGCAAACACCGACCTTGCTTCTATCTCAAAGGGCTACTCAATATTTGCTCAGCACAGCCTGACCTTTGCCGTAGGCGTTCTTATAGCACACATGGTGGTGTTCCTACTCACCGCATGGGACGGCTTTACAAAGCGTTCTGTATAAAACAGAATAAAAACATAAAACGGGCGGAGAAATTTCGCTCGTTTTTTGTTGCTGAAAAGGGTAAACAAATGAACAGATTATCATATAAACATAAGATTGACAAGGCTGAATAAATATTGTATAATAGTCGAGTTGATACAGAGATCGTTTTAATTTACAGGAGATAGATATATGTTTGAAACTTTAGTTGACGTTTTTCTTGACGCATTAATAGACAGCCTTAAGATCCTGCCTTTTCTGTTCGGAGTTTATCTGCTTATAGAGTATATAGAGCATCGTTCTGCCGACAAGCTTGGAAAGGCTCTTAGAAAAATGGGACCTTTTGGTGCGATAGGAGGAAGCATACTTGGAGCAGTGCCCCAGTGCGGATTTTCCGTTGTGGCTTCCAACCTTTACTCAGGCAGGCTCATCACAATGGGAACTCTCATTTCGGTATACCTTGCCACAAGCGACGAGGCAATACCAATGATGATAGCAAACCCTGCATTTGCCGGCAAGCTTTGGCAGCTTATTCTTATAAAGGTAGCTGTGGCTATAATAGCAGGTGTGCTTGTTGACCTTATCTTAAAGCTTATGGGCAAAAAGCAGGACGAAGAGCCTTTCAAGGAGATATGCGAGGACTGCGACTGTGAACACCACAGTATTTTGCACTCGGCACTTCACCACACTGTAAGCATAATACTTTTTATATTTGCGGTAAACCTTATTCTCGGTGCGGTAATGGAGTTTGCAGGAGAGGACACAGTTAAGACCCTGCTTATGTCTGACAGCATAGTTCAGCCGTTCATAGCAGGCATAATAGGCTTTATCCCGAACTGTGCGGCTTCTGTTGTTCTCACTCAGCTTTATATCGAGGGCGTTGTGAGCTTCGGCTCGCTTATCGCAGGACTTTGCACAGGAGCAGGAGTGGGACTTCTGGTGCTTTTCAAGACCAACAAGCACAACATGAAAGAGAATTTCGCCATAATGGGAATACTTTATGCTTTCGGTGTGGCAGCAGGCTTTGTGGCAAGTCTGTTCTAAAACATGACAGACAGATAAAAGGAGCAATTCGCAATGAACTGCTCCTTTTTGTTTGCAAAAATTCTTCGTATGTATAATGGGCTGAGATAGGCGGGCGACCAAAGGTTGCCACTACACTACATCATATCCTCAATAAGATAAGGCAGGCTTATGCGGAAGCAAACGCCGCCTTTTTTCATATCGTTTTCTACCTCTATGCTGCCCTCGGAAAGCTCGATTATCCTTTTTACAAGTGCAAGTCCAAGACCGTTGCCCTCTGTTGCACGGGAGCGGTCGCCCTGATAGAACTTATCAAATATCTTCGCCTTTACGTCAGGGGCTATAGACGGACCGTTGTCCCATATCTCCGCCGAAATATTCTTCTCGTTGCGGAAAAGCTTCACGCTTATCTTTCCGCCCTCCGGGGTGAACTTGATAGCGTTGTTGATGATATTCTGCCATATCTGCGCCATAAGCTCCTCACTTCCCACATACATGATATCCTCAAGGTCGATATCAAGGTCGATTTTTTTCTTCGACCACTCAGGTTCAAGCACAAGAAGTATTTTTCTTATCTGCTCGTCAAGAGAAAATCTTGTCTTTTTGCCCACTGTTTTCTGATTTTCAAGCTTTGTGAGCCTCAAAATATTTGACGAAAGCTTTGAAAGCCGTGATGTTTCGTCGATTATTATCTGCGTGTATTCCTCACGCTCCTGCTCGGTTATATCGTCAGATTGCAGAAGCTTTGCAAAGCCCTGTATGGAAGCCAGAGGCGTTTTGAACTCGTGGGAAACGTTTGAGATAAAGTCACCTCTCAGCGTTTCCGTACCTGCAAGCTCCTCAGCCATTTTGTTAAAGTTCTGCGCAAGTATGCTGTATTCAGGATCAGACGGTTCTCTTACTCTTACCTTAAAATTGCCCTTTGCTATCTCAGCCGCCGCCGCACTAAGATCTCGTATAGGCTGTATAATGCTTCGGCTCATGAACGCTGTTATAATAGTACCGATAACGATACAGACCATAAAAGCTATGATGACAACAAGGTTTACTACCCAGTAAACGCTGTCGCTTGAAAAGCTGTCTATGATAACGAACTTATCATAGACCTGAGAGATTATAGTTGCGTTAGGCACAACACCCTCTGAGGACACATAATATCCCTTATGCACGATATCTGCAAAATGGTCGTGTACTCTTGAATCGTTTTTATCCACCACTGACAGACTATAGGCTGAATTGTTCACAATGGAAACTATCTCGTCCACAGTGAAGCCGCCCTTTTCTTCAAGCTGATCCATTGCCATGGAAAGCTCCACCAACTGCTGTTCGGCATTGCTTTTCATTACAGGACTGCACACCATTACAAGCACTGACACCGATATAGAAGCCGACACCAGCATCACAAAGAAAAACATAAGAGTCAGCTTGAACTGCAAACTTGTTTTATTTTTGGTCTTTTTCTTATCCAAACCCCTCACCCCTCAAGCTTATCCGTCACTGCTTTTTCACAGCCTTATAGCCAAGTCCACGAACCGTGACAATATCGAATGACTCACAGCTTCCGTAACGCTCTCTCAGCCTTTTAACGTGAACGTCAACAGTACGCTCGTCAACGTCCTTATCCATGCCCCACAGCTCGTCAAGGAGCTGGCGGCGTGTGAATATCTTGTCAGGGTAGCTGAGCAGTTTAAAAAGCAGCTTGAACTCCATTTGCGGTATAGTTTCCGCCGCTCCGCCGTCAACCGCCACGCTCATAGCGTCATAATCAAGCACGCAGTTTCCCACAGTAAGAGAATGTTCCGACGCCATTTTTGAACGCCTTAAAAGCGCACCCACACGGAGTATCATCTCATTTATATCAATAGGCTTTACCATATAATCGTCTGTGCCGGCAGAAAAGCCCTCCTGCTTGTCCTCGAAGGTCTCCTTTGCGGTGACCATAAGTATAGGCAAGTTGAAATCAGCCTTTCTGAGCTGTCTTGTAAGCTCATAGCCGTCCATATTCGGCATCATTATATCTGAAATTATAAGGTCTATATTCGTTTTTTCAAGAACGTCCAAAGCCTCCAGACCGTCATTTGCAAGAAAAGTCACATAGCCATGCTGTTTAAGTGCGGCAGACATGAGCTTTCTAAGGCTTGCGTCGTCCTCCACCACAAGTATCTGAAACATAAAATATCCTCCCTCGTAAAAAAATTCCCCAATAATGACATTATAGCTTATAATTGTGAACTGGTGATTAACATTTATTTTTTTCAAAAAACTCTCCGAAATCCCCTGAAAATTCATATTCGGTTCACACAGAACTGGTATTATATAATCACAGCAGAAGATACAAAAAAAGCTTTGGTAATTGGTAAAACTTAAAGTCAGGTTTTTGTCTTCTTTCCCTCTGCGATTCCCCAAGTCGCTGATACATTTCCTCGTCTTTAGGTTTTACCAAATACCAAAGAATCCCTTTCATAATTCTATAAAAAATTAATGCTCATTTCAGCCGATGGAAGTGGGTATTAATTTTTTTGCTCTTTTAGATGCGACAAAAAACCGCAGAAGCCATATAAAATGACCTCTGCGGATATTTTTTTGCCTTTATTAGCCGTTAGCTGCAAAGCTTTTCACGAAGCTCAGCCGCCTTTCCAAGAAGCGCACAGATGTAGCTGTCCACATCAGGCTTTGCAAATCCACCAAGCGCTGAGCCTTTAAGCTTTCGCTGACCTGTTTCTCCGGGGATAACAAAGTTATCACCGTTCTTTTTCTTTTCGATAGCCGACTCCAGCATATAGATCTCGCTGGTTATTGTGTCGATATATTTTAATGTATCAAGCTTATCATAGCCGCCAAAAAAACACGTTTTCAGACTATCCATTATTCTTCCCCCTGCCTTACTGCTGTTTTGCACAGCAATTGTTATCAAAGCCTACAATCTTTATTTGATTTAATTATATCACAAATACTTAGCTTTGTCAATAGGTTTGAAAATGAATGTTCACAGTTAAGTAATTTTATATGAATTTTCGTGGCGTTTTATGTTGAATAATTATAGATATAAAAAACGCAGCCCTTGCAGACTGCGTTTTTACTTTATATAAGTCTTTTTATTATAGTGATGTTGTTGTATCTTGAAAAATACTCAACATTTGAAATAACGATACCAGTGTCAGTGTTCTGGGCGTGTACCATTTTGCCGTCGCCGATATAGATAGCAACGTGGTAAATGCTCGAGATCGACGCTCCGCCAAAGAAGATAACGTCGCCCTTCTTCATGTTGTTATATGAAACTGTAGTGCCGTATAAAGCCTGCGAAGCCGCATAGTGCGGAAGATTTATTCCCACCTGTGCGAACGAGAGCATCACAAGGCCCGAACAATCCGTTGCACCAAACTGTGAACCGCCCCATACATACGCTCCGCCCACCATGCTTTTGGCATATGAAACAACAGTGTCTATTTTAGAACTGCTTGAATTATCAGGCTTAGGTGCAGGCGCTGCTGTTGTTGTGGTAGTGGTCTTTTTGCTTGTTTCAGGCTTTGGCTTAGCTGTTTCCTGCGGAGTTGTGGTAGTCTGAACCGTAGTTTCGTCAGGCTTTTCCGTCTGAGCCGGCTTCTTCGTGGTAGTGGTCTTTTCACCGCTGTTGCCACTCTTTTTGGTGGTGGTAGTCTTTTTCTTGGTGGTGGTCGTAGTCGTGGTGGTATCCGCCTTTGAGGACACCTCCGCATACTTATTGTCCACCTGCTGTGACTTATTTTCAAGGTCGCTCTTATCGTTCTTTATCTGCTCGATAAGCTTGCCCGACTCCTGCTCCATTTTCAGAAGCTCCGCCTGCTCGCCCGCCAAAGTTTTCTGCTCCTTGGCATATTCCTCAGCCTTTGATTTGAGCTGTTTTATCTGCTCATCAAGCTCCGCCTTGGTCTTTTCAAGCTTTTTATACTGATCCAAAAGCTCGTTAAGCTCGTCATTATCGTGCTTTGCAACCCTCGTCACAAGCTCTATCCTCATAAGAATGTCATAAAAATCAGATGAATTTATCAGCACGTTCGTGTACGAATCTGCTCCGCCTGCAACATACATTGCACGAATACGCTCCATAAAATCGTCCTTGCCCTCGTTTATTGCAGTTTCCTGCAAGTCAAGGCTGTGCTGAGTGTCAAGCTGTTTGCCGTCAAGCTCTGCCATTTGATCTTCAAGCTCAGAGGAATATTTCTCTGAATTTGCTATCTTTTTCTGTATGGATTTATATTTTTTCTTTATAGCCTCAAGGTTGTCCTGCTCGTCGGCAAGCTTTTTGTCAGCGTCAGCTATCTGCTTATCAAGCTCCTGCTGTTGCTTTTTTAGCTCTTCAAGCTGACTGCTGTATGTATCGTTATCCGCCAAAGCGATATCACTTACGCTTCCGTCAGAAAAACCAAAGGCGGCAAAAGCTATGCACAGAGCCATACAGCCTGCGGCTATTCTTTTCATGGGGTAAATTTTTTTCATAATATCAGTTCTCCAAAATATAAGCGTATTATATATTTCTCACGCTGTAACGTTTATGTAGTCCCTTTAATTATAACGCAAAACCCCGTTCTTGTCAAGAAACCAACCGCTAAAAGCCGTATTTTCGGCATTTTAAGACAATTCGCCGCACATATTTTGTGCGTTATTGCACCTATTCTCCTCCGAACATCTCACCCAAGGTCTTTCCTATAAGCTCGCCTGTATACTGTGCCTGAGCGATAGAATTGCCGTGGCTTCCCACCTCTATAAGAAGCGAGCCGGTGGTCAAGTCCTGATTATAGTGGCGATAGTCAAACAGAATAGGACGTGTAAGCCCCTGCCAATCGCTCTCCAAAGCCGACTGCAAGGCACAGGCAAAGTGAAAATTCTTCATATAGTCAGGCATACCCATAGTGCCGTCATCACACCCTGATATTATCATAAGCTGAGCCGCTTCCCTGCCCTCTATCTCCGCCACAGGTGCGAGCCTTGTGCCGTCCTCACGCTCTATGCCGTCACGGTGAACGTCAAGGCATACCTTTATAGAGGGGTACTCCTCCAATATCTGCTTTACCGCCATTCGGCTCGAATCGTAAGAGCCGTCATAGCTGGGATAATCATGCACAAGTGTATCGTGGATATACGCAACGCCTGCTTTGTCAAGCTGTTCGCATATCTTGTCCCCTACCGACAGCATATTCATTTCGGGGTCGGTGGTCTTGCAGGAAAAGGAGCTGTCATAGTGGTCTTTGTCTGTGGGCTCAAAGCTTTCCGTGGCGTGGGTGTGATAAATAAGTATCTGCGGCTCAGAGGAATTTCCGTCTATTTGAAAATCATACGGCTTTGAGCTTTCCTCATAAAGCTCATCATTTGAAAGCTCAGTGCAGTTTCTCACCTGACCGCCGCCGTCAAGGTCGAAATACTGCTCACCGTCATATCTGCCGTAGGTGTATTTTTCTATAACACCATCATTCCCCTCCATGCTTGCAGGATATGGTATCTTGTCCGTCACGTCCTGAGCAGGCAAAGGACTTGGCACTTCTGCGCTTACAGAGGGCGTTTGCTTCTCCTGTGGCGCCATATCCATATCCCATATGCTGTGCTTTGACACCACCGCCGCTTCAAGCTTACTTGGATATGCGGTCTGCGCAGTTGCTTTGCTATCATCATCAGCGGAAAAATAAGGCTTGTATTCTCCCATAGCCACCCCTGCCGCCACAGCCGCCACCCTGCCGAACCTGCTTGCAGATCTTGCATAGAGCCATATCCCCGTGGGCATAACGAACGCCACAATTATAACTGCAACACAACGCAGGCAGACTTTCTTTATATCCAATGCTGTCACTCCCATATACATCTTAGTATTATAATGTATATGCAGGACGAGCCGTCATATTACCTGCCCAGCTTCACCTTAACAGGCTTGCCCACTGTCATAGAGTCATGGGTCACGTTGCAGTCATAGCATAGTATCTTCACGCCCTTTCGGGAAGCTTTCTCCAAAGCCTCTCCAAACTCAGGGTGAGTGTCATAATTTGGAGTGAAATATTTCACATCGCTCATCTGAACGAGTATCATTATATAAGACTCATACCCCTCATCGAGGCAGTGAGAAAGCTCCTCTATATGCTTCACCCCACGGAGGGTAGGAGCGTCAGGGAAAAGCACAACGCCGTCTTTCTCCAGCGTACAGCCCTTGACCTCCATGAAGATCTTCCTATCCTGCGACTCTAAGTAAAAATCAAAACGTGAGTTGCCGTATTTCTTTTCGGGATAGACCGAGAAGCCCTCGCCAAAAGGCATTTTTTCTCTCAGCCACTCCCCTACCGCCTTATTCGGGGCTTGGCTGTCCATGTTTATGAGCCTGTCACCTTTTTCCACTGCAACAAGGTCAAAAGCGGTCTTTCTCGATTCGCTGTCTGAATGTTCAAGCCAAACAGTACACCCCTCGATCAAAAGCTCTTTGCATCTGCCCGTATTTTTCACATGGCAGACCTCGGCTTTGCCGTCTATCTCAACGTTGGCGATAAACCGGTTCGGTCTTGACAGAAATTTGCCCTTATGTATATTATCGTATCTCATAATTCGCTCCTTTTATTCTTACTATTCACATTCTGTCTCTTATACACATCTCCGAGCCCACGAGACACTCGCTAATCTCGTAT
>ENA-UAJJ01000277-UAJJ01000277.1-human-gut-metagenome-genome-assembly--contig:-NODE-277-length-9984-cov-6.060127_pt1 | contig 9984 bp, 10 predicted proteins | sample MGYA00244425_ERZ654405 | MGnify/ENA primary metagenome ERZ654405 (study PRJEB26926, sample SAMN06165031) | human gut metagenome | biome: ENVO:00009003; feature: ENVO:2100002; material: ENVO:00002003...
ATGCTGGTGGAAGATGTATTCCATGTGGAAGATTGAGTCGGAGCAGCAATCCGGTTCACCTTCTATTTTGGACAGCTTTTCATGTCCTTATCAACAACTATAGTTTTTTGATAAATGCTTGACTGTAAACCTTGTTTATAGCTTATTATTAAGTAAAATAGAGTTGCTCGAAAGGAGGGCATAATATGACTATAAAAGACGTAGAAGAGCGAACAGGTTTATCCCGTTCTAATATCCGTTTTTATGAAAAGGAAAAACTTATTGAGCCTTCGAGAAATGAAAGTAATGGTTATAGAGATTATTCTGAAAATGATGTGGAAAATATAAAGAAGATTGCATATCTACGTACATTGGGAATTTCTGTTGAAGATATACGAAATATTATATCCGAAAAAGTAACATTGCAGGAAATGCTTGAGAAGCAAAAGGAAGTATTAAAAAATCAGATTACTGATTTGAATAAGGCAAAACTCATGTGCGAAAAAATGCTGGATGAAGAAAGTATTAGTTATGAAAAATTACAGGTAGAACAATATGTAACAGATTTGCATGACTATTGGAAAGATAATCGAACTGTTTTCAAACTGGATTCCGTCAGCTTTTTGTATATATGGGGAAGTATGCTTACCTGGACTATGATTACCGCACTATGCTTGATTATTGGGGCTTTGTCTTATTCTAAGTTGCCGACAGAAATTCCAGTACAATGGAGTAAAGGAGTGGCAACATCCCTAGTTAATAAAAACTGGATTTTTATTTGTCCTGTTATATGTATCATAATCCGTTATTTATTAAAACCTTTTATCTATGCGAAATTGCAGATGAACAATTATTATGGAGAAATTATAACAGAGTATTTGACAAATTATATGTGTTTTATTGTGTTGTCAGTGGAAATCTTCTCCATACTTTTTACTTTCGGAGTGGTAAAAAGTGTTGTTGTACTGTTATTTGTGGACACGGCAATTTTTATTGGATTGTTAGTAGTTGGTTTGGTAAAAATGGATTTGAGAGGGAAAGAAGTTTTATGATTCAAATTTTATATTTCAGAAATAACAATAAGATACTATTTTTCCCACGCCTACTATGAGAACGGCGGCTATGAGATAGAAATTGCATATACTGGCGAATAAAAGAACCGCTGTTGCATGGTTTATTGGCTTCCATGTAGCTGGTATTCGGCTGAGGTATTGAAAGAGCTGGGATTGAAATGAGGGAAGTGGATAAATGTTTTGATTGACGAAATAACCTATACATGATAGTATAAATCCAAAGATGATGGTCTATCAGAGAGACTGTTATATATCTTCAAGTTTAAAAAGATAATTTTCAATAATTTTTCAAAAATCAGAATCGACAATTCATGACAAATCAACCCTGAATCGGGGAACGTTTCTCATAGAAAAGAACTACAAAAAATAAGAAAATAAAAACGGAAAACCATTGTCTGTAGTATAAGTATTTGTTATTATGAAATAAATAGAGGATATTTTACAAAGTAAAGCTTAATCTAGAGAATCTGCCAGTGGCAGGCCTCTGTAGATACCAAGGTATACAAAAGGAGAATGAAAAAATGAAAAAAGAAGACATGTCCTGTATCGACTGCGCAGTAAAAAACTGCAACAAAATGGATAAAACCTATCCGGATTTCTGTCTGACAACACACATGGATGAAGAAGTTCTAAATGAAGCTATGGAATGCTACAATGAAGACGAGAACCGCAAAGTAACAATCGCTGCAGCTGAAGTAGAGTATGAGAATTACTGCAAACATACCCGTGTCGAAGAAATCATGGATTTTGCAAAGAAGATTAATGCGAAAAAGATCGGGATCGCAACCTGTGTCGGATTGTTGAAAGAAAGCCGTATCCTAGCAGATATCCTGCGCAGACATGGCTTTGAGGTGTATGGTGTCGGCTGTAAAGCCGGAACACAGAAGAAGACATCGGTCGGCATCCCGGAATGCTGCGAAGGTATCGGTGTGAATATGTGTAATCCGATCCTGCAGGCAAAGCTTCTGAACAAGGCGAAGACGGACCTGAATGTTGTGGTCGGACTTTGTGTGGGGCATGACAGTCTGTTTTACAAATATTCCGAGGCACTGACTACGACAGCAGTGACGAAAGACCGTGTATTGGGGCATAATCCGGTGGCGGCGCTTTATACTGCGGATAGTTATTATTCGAAGTTGAAGAAGAGTGAAGAAGAGTAATATTTCTAATTTGGGCGTTTAAAGATACTTTTTCAAAATTTTTCTGCTATTTTCTCTATGATGTCCACTACCGGACATGCGTCTGCGTCTACAAATATCTGCATTATTTATCCAGATACCTGAACATGTTTATCTGGCCATCACACTCGTAATGCTCCATTAAAGGATTTTTTTATGCCGGTTTTATCTCTGGTTCATCGTTCTTCATATCCTCTGTTTTATTCCGCATTCATATTTTAAAACTTCTACGCTGTTTGCATGTATAAATATATGATACTGATTTATTGAATTTACTGCAACATAATCTTGAAGTTTATGTAATGTATTTCGGTAACAAAGGTATTCAGCAAAGACCGTTTACGCTATATCATTTTTTGAGTAATTCCAATGCCCTGTCCATTGGTACGCAGTCTGCATATCGTTCAGGCCAGAGAAATTCATTATAGTAATGGTAAGCCTGTTCCCTAGTCATGTACTCATTGTCCTGCGTAGAATTTGCATAAGCAGGAACAATCATGTGTAAGCCATGCTCAAAACCAGCCTCTACCGTGGCATTGATACAGAAATCAGTCATAATGCCACAAATCATCACGTCTTTTTCTTCCTTTGCAGTCAGATACTCAAGCAAACCACTCTCTTTTTTGAACGAACTGCATACAGACTTAATAAATCGTTTTTCATCAGGCATCGGTTTAAACTCGGAATAGACCTCAAACTCATCATCCCCGATAGAGAATCCGGTACCAGGTCCATCATCATGCTGTACATAAATAACTTCTATACCTTGTTCTCGAGCTGCTCCAATCAGCTTTTTGATATTACTGACAAACTTTCTGAACGCATATAAGCGTTCATCCACGATACCATTCTGTGCATCTACAACCAATAAAACCATGAATACTCTCTCCTTTTCGAGCTTTTTGCTTTGATTCAAATAAACTAAATTCGTATATTATAATACAGCGTAACTTCTGCTTCATACACCGATTCTGTATGAGAATCAAATAGCACCCATTCCACTAAATCAAACTGCCCCGGATTCTCCTGCAGAAATCTGGCAACTGTACGTACCGCAATCTTTGCTGCAAGCTCTACCGGAAAACTATATACTCCTGTTGATATGGAAGGAAATGCAATAGACCTGATTCCATTATCCCTAGCCAGCTTCATAGAATTAAAATAGCAGTTAGCAAGAAGCTCCTCTTCTCTATTCCTTCCACCATTTCTTAAATAGTCCCACTCTGAGCACATTCTTTTGACTTTGCCATCATTGTCTATCCATTTCTCGTTGAATCCATGTCATAATTACATCTACAAGATAATCCTGCTGCACCTGACTTAGTTCCTTGCCCGGCTGCATTTTATGCCACTTTCGGATGCACTCCCTACAGCATGTTGCCGTTGCATGCTGGGCAATAAATACAGGATGACCACGCATTGGTGTCTGTTTACCATCATTTGCTATATATGCCGGAGCTTCTCTTTTTGTAATAAAATCCTTTGCATGTTGTCTGATTGTTTCCAACCCTTTTTTATTTATGTAATCAATATCTTTCTGCTTCAGATGGAAACTGCTTCGGAACTTGGAATTATCCAGTCGCTCAAATAACTGCCTGTACCATTCATCCTTAGTCATTAAAACTTCACTACTTCCGGCTCATGTGTAAATGATGAAAATGTAGCTGTCGCATTTTTTAAATAGAACACCTCTGTATTTCCATCATCTGCTGAGTACATATTCTGTAAAGATGGATAAGCATCGAGCATAGACTGTCTTGCTTCTCTTCTGTCATCTTCTACAAGTTCTCCGGCTACACGAAGCCACTCACCATTTTTATATGCACAGATTTCTACCTTCGGGTTTGCGTGAATCTGCTTTGAAACATCCTTTACCTTTCCAGTCTGAATATACAGCTTCCCTTCAAAAATGTGTGCAGTTCCAAAAGGTCTAACTCTTGGCTGGTCGCCTTCTACTGTTGCCAAATAATATGTCTCTGCTTCTTTTAAAAATTGTACTACTCGTTCCATGACATAATCCTCCTGACAGTTACTTAAATAAATCTATAATGCCAAAGCTCGTCTTCTTATAAACCTTATTGTAAGCTGCTTTCTTTGGATTCTTAATCCATCCTGCACATTTTTTTCCGTACCCTGGAATCAAAGCTTTCTTAACAGCTCGCTTGGCTTTTCCGGTTGTTCTTGCCTTTATTGATTTCTTTATACTGGGTGTTCTCATTCCAAACTTCATCTTAATCGCCTCCGTTGTTTCAAAAAATCACCTGTTATTACTATCTATCTAATAATGATACTCTTATATATAAATAATGTCTACAATAATTGGGTTGGTGTCTACTTTTAGATTACCACTTCATTTCTGCTCCTTTTGGACTTCCTCCTGCCTCCCCTCCACCTCAAAGTCCAATCCGCCGCTATTTCTCACTCCACCACGCAAAAAAGGCGGATTGCTTTGCAATCCGCCAGTCTCAATCAACCAGTCTAAACCTCCATCAGCCAATTCCACCAAGTAAAGCACCTGCAATAAGTGCAACAAGTGAAAGTGGGACAAGGACATATTTGCCAAGTGGTACAAACCACTTTCCAATAGGCTTATCTGCACCTGCATTAACAGCATCAACAGCAAACTTCTTTCCTGCAACCCAGAAGAACATAATTGCTGCAAGCATTGCGCCGAGTGGGCAGATATAGATAGATACTGCGTCCATCCAGCCTGATACAATACCCTGTATTACAAGTGACACAACACAGCCAGCCACTGCAATAATTCCAACAGATGCAACACGGTTAAGCTTAAGCTTCTCCTGAATAGTTGCAACCGGAGCTTCATACAGATTAACAAGTGAGCTCATGCCGGCAAACAGAACACATACATAGAATACAATTCCTACAATCTTACCACCCGGCATACCATTAAATACATTTACAAGATAGATAAACATAAGTCCGGGACCACCTGAAGATAACTCGGCACCGCCTGCTGCCATACCTGGAATAATAACAAATGCAGCTAATAAAGCAGCAATAGTATCAAATACAGCAACATTTCTTGCTGAAGTAACAACATTTTCCTTATCACTAAGATATGAACCATAGATAACAGTTCCGTTACCTGCGATAGACAGTGAGAAGAACGCCTGACCAAATGCATATATCCAGAGCTTTATATCAAGAATTCCCTTAGGATTAAGGGTAAAAATGTATTTATAACCTGCACTTGAACCAGGAAGCGTGAAGATATATATTCCAAGTCCTACAAACATGATGAAAAGCAAAGGCATCATGACCTTGTTTGCTTTCTCAATTCCGCCTGCAATACCAAGTGCCATAATAACAGCAGTTACAACCATCGCGATTATAAGCCACATATTATTGCCAAATGAGCCTGCTGTACTTACAAACATACCACCAATAGCTGACATATCATTGCCCATTGCTGAAAGCTTTCCGGAAAATGCAAGATAAGTATATTTGAATATCCAGCCAACAACTACAGTATAGCCCATTGCCAAAGCCAGTGAGCCAAGCACAGGAATAAAACCAATTGCCTCACCTGCTTTTCTCTTTCCTGTACGCATCTGCATACAGTCGCCAAATGCTTTAATAGGTCCGCCCTTAGTCGCACGGCCAAGTGCCATCTCCTCTATAACACCTGTTGAACCTATCAGTATTACAAATATTACATAAGGTATTAAAAATGTCATACCACCCCATGCAGATACCATATATGGAAAACGCCATATATTTCCCATTCCTACTGCCGAACCGATACAGGCAAGAATAAAACCTGTACGGCTCTTAAAGCCATCTCTTTCCAATTCAATTCCGTTATTTCCCATAACTTTAGTTCCTTTCTTTCTCATATTGTGAATAGCCACATTTACTATACATTTTCCTGCAAAGATATCTTATACACAAAAAAGCAAAGAAACCATTACCCCTTCCGGGTCATGGCTCCTTTGCCTTTGATGTCTGTATAATATACCATTGTGTTATTCCTGTAAAATACATGTTGGTTATCTAACCATAACCAAAAATAATAGTTAAACTACATAATCCACATCTGCGCCAGATACATCACAACTGGCATCGTAATAATTGAAAACAGCGTTGACAGGCAGACCATACATACCGCCCGCTCATAATCCTGCCCGAATTTCTGTGCAAATATTGCCGTACTCGTTCCAACTGGTGTTGCCGCAGCAATCAGTGTAATCATTCCAATCTGACCATGTCCCACCGGCATAATATAAAGTGCAAGCAGTGTAAGCAACGGAATTATTATAAGCCTGACAAACGATGCCAGATACAGGGATGGATTAAGCAGTAAGTCACAGATTCTGACACATGACAGATAATATCCCAGTACTATCATGGCTGCAGGTGTATTAAGTGCTGCAACTCCAGCCATCGTGCTGTTTATTACACCTGGCAGTTTAATTCCCGTAATAAAAAGAAACAGTCCTATAACAAGTGATATTGTCACAGGATTGACGAATACCTTTTTTATATTTATCATATCTTTGCGGCGGGTTATTATCACAATACCGTATGTCCACTGCAACAGATTAAGAATACTGGCTCTTTCAGAAGATGCTGCGCGTGCTGTCAGTGAAAGTCTTGGAGATGCCGGCGAAATAAGGCTCTGTCTCCGCTCAAGTGCAGTTCTTGTCAGCAATGTACTTAAAGATTTTATCCATGAGCACCCTCATGTCAGTTTTTCAATATCTTCTGAACCAAAAGGGTGTGACCTGCTGATTGACTCTGTCTCATCAGCTTATGATATTCCAGACAATGCACATCTTCTTATGACAGAAGAAATCTGCCTTGCCGTTTCATCATCACATCCACTTGCCCATACCGGACACATATCAGTAGAACAGATGATGGACGAGAAATTCATTGACCTTGCAGATACTCCATCTTACGCCGGAGTGTTCAATTCAATATTCAGTAAATGTAAGAAAACTCCTCAGATAGCCTACTCATGCAATGATTACATATTACAGGGCAAGCTCATAAGTCTCGGTCTTGGAGTATCATTTGTTGCCTCTGTAACATGGACAAGCAGCAGCCTTCCTGAAAACATAAGCCTGCTGCATATAGATGACTGTCCACATTTCAGAAGTATTTATTATCAGCCGCTTGGCTCATTCTGCTCAGAAAATCAGCGAATCTTCGAGCACCAGCTTGAAGAATATTTCAAGAAATTGAATAAATAATGCACCTGTGTATTTTAATGCACTTCTAATGGTGTGTCTTCACCGGCTGCAAACTGCACAACACTCTTAACTGAAGACTCAACCATGTCAGACACAGCCTGATCTGTGAAAAATGCAATGTGAGGTGTGACAATAGTATTCTGGAAAGACTTAAGTATGATGTAATCGTGATTAACAACAAGGTCATCATACTTACGGTCTGTACGGATAAAATCATCTTCACCCTCGCAGCAATCAGTTCCAACTGAACCAATCTTGCCACTCTCAACAGCCTCAATCAGATTCTTTGTATCAACAAGTGCACCTCTAGCCGCATTTATAAGGATAACGCCATCCTTCATCTTTGCAATTGAATCCTTATTAATCATATGATATGTCTCATCACTTAAAAAAGTATGAAGCGAGATAATATCTGACTTAGCGTACAATTCATCAAGCGTTACATATTCAACATTTTCAAGGTCTTTTGCAGGGTATGGGTCATACGCAATAATCTTACATCCAAATCCTGAAAGATTCTTAATTACTGCCTTTCCAATTCTTCCTGTTCCGATAATACCTACTGTCATATTCTGCATTTCTCGTCCACATATAGGACCAAGTGAATAATCCGCTGTGTGCGAACGCATCATTACATACAAAGCCTTGCGGATACACATAAGCATAAGCATTACTGTATAATTGGCAACTGAATATGGCGAATATCCGCTGTGTGCAACACGGATTCCAAGGCGCTTTGCTGCCTCAAGGTCAACACTGTTATATCCGATTGTCCTGAAACCGATATACTTAACACCTTCTGCTGCAAGCTTTTCAAGAACAGGTGCTGACAAGTCACACATGCCATCGCACACCGACATAGCCTCACAGCCTTTGACACTTTCTATATCATCTGCTGTAAATCCGCTTCTATTAATCTGTAATTCCACCTTGTATACATTTGCAAATGTATCAAAATACTGTTTTTCATCTGGACGAACGCTGAATGCTGCTATCTTCATAATGTTTCACTCCTCCTACTTAATCCACTCGTATGTAAGTTTTCCAAGAATCTCGATTCCCTTAACAATCTGTTCATCAGAAGGTGTCGAATAGTTAAGTCTGAATCCATTAGATTTCTGGTTCTCATCTGCTAAGAACGCTGCTCCCGGAACTGAAAGAACGCCTCTGTTAATGGCCTCCCTTACAAATGGTGCAGAATCCATTCCATCTGGCAGGAATGCCATTACAAAAAGTCCACCCTCAGGGTGACCGAAGGTTACTGAAGGATGGAATTCCTTCTTCATGCACTCCATCATGAGATTACATTTATGCTCATACACCTTTCTTGAATCCTCGAGATGCTTGTCAAAATCATAGTTATTAATATATTCATTACAAATGTACTGGAAAAGTACAGTTGAATGTACATCTGTGCACTGCTTTGCAACTGTAAGCGGTCCTGTGAGCGACTTGTTGAACACAAGAAAGCCAAGACGGAATGCAGGTGCCATTACCTTTGAGAAGCTTCCTGCATATATAACCCTGCCCTCTGTATCCATTGATTTGATAGTTGGCACATTTTCACCTGCAAATCTTAATTCACCGTAAGGATTGTCCTCTAATATTGCGATATCATATTTGCAGCAAAGCTCATACGCTTTTTTTCTCTTCTCAAGAGAAGTTGTGATTCCTGTAGGATTCTGAAAAGATGGAATTGTGTATAAAAGCTTTGCATCAGGATTAGCCTTTAAAGCCTCCTCAAGCGCATTTATATTCATTCCGTCCTGCTCCATTGGGATTCCTACAAGCTTTGCACCGTAAGAACGGAATGTATTAAGGCAGCCTACAAATGCAGGCTCTTCAGTAAGCACAACGTCTCCTTCATTAACAAGTGCCTTAGTTGTAAGGTCCGCACACTGCTGTCCGCCTGACACTATGAAAAGCTCATTATTCTCAAAATCAAAGCCTTCCTTCTTCTCAAGGTATTTCTTCATGGTATCACGCAGAGGTGTATAACCTTCACTCAGTCCATACTGTAATAAAGAGACAGGATTCTCGCTGAGTCCCTTTGCTGCTATCTCTTCTATCTCCTTGCATGGGAATGTCTCTGCTGACGGATTGCCACCACCAAAAGATATAATATCCTTGCTTGCTCCTAACTTAAAAAGTTCTCGTATCATCGAACCATGTACACCTGATAAACGATTAGAAATCTCGTATTCCATATATATATTTCCTCCTTCAAATACTTGCTAATGTAAAAAAGGGGCCAGAATCCCCTAAAGATTTCCGGCTCCTTTGCCTTTGATAATGGTATCATAACCCCATTTGTCATTCCTGTAAAATAAATGTTGGTTATTAAATCATAAATCGTAGTAATAGTTATTCTTTTTAAATATTATAAAATTATCAGATAACTTTTCACTTATCCCAGCTTCCCTCTTTTCTTAAGATATTAGAATTTGCCCTCATCTGAAGCCTGCTCAACAGAAACGGCAACTGCTACTGTAGCACCAACCATTGGGTTATTACCCACGAAATTCTTCCGTTTAA
>ENA-UAJJ01000287-UAJJ01000287.1-human-gut-metagenome-genome-assembly--contig:-NODE-287-length-9501-cov-7.221046_pt1 | contig 9501 bp, 9 predicted proteins | sample MGYA00244425_ERZ654405 | MGnify/ENA primary metagenome ERZ654405 (study PRJEB26926, sample SAMN06165031) | human gut metagenome | biome: ENVO:00009003; feature: ENVO:2100002; material: ENVO:00002003...
GAGATTAGCGAGTGTCTCGTGGGCTCGGAGATGTGTATAAGAGACAGTTTTTATAACATGCACACTTTAACATATTTGTGAGATAATTACAAAATATTATTTCTTCTGCAGCATCTCAATCTTTTCCTCTATCTCATCAAAGTACTTCATAAGCATGAGGTAAGATGCCTTTTCCGACTTAAAAATACTGTCATACTGTTCCTCCCTCCTGTCCTCCTTTAGAGCATTCAGTGAGAAAAATCCACTTATTACTCCCCGATAATTGTAAACCTTTATTGCAGTTATGGTTGACAATCGACATCTTTTCATGTTAATGTGTTAACCGTACAAAAATTACTATGAAATTTACAAAAAGGAGATTTTATCATGAACCAGACAGAAACTATAGACTACAAGCATGGAACGACCTATGCCATAACGGTAACAGCGCTCATGACAGCTGTCACATGTATTCTTGCACCATTATCTATCCCGATTGGGCCGGTACCGATTTCACTGACAAACCTGGCCATATATATTTCATTATATCTGCTCGGATGGAAACGCGGAACTATAAGCTACCTGATTTACCTGCTTATCGGACTTGTCGGAATCCCTGTATTTTCAGGCTTCACCGGTGGCCCAGCTAAGCTTGCCGGCCCTACAGGCGGATACATCATCGGTTTTATTGCCATGGCAATTATTGCAGGACTTGTAATCGATCATTTCCACCAGCCTTGGCTCCAGCTCATTGGTATGATCGTCGGAACTATCATATGCTATGTGCTCGGTACAGCATGGTTCTGCTTTGAGGCAAAAAGCACAGTCAGCGGTGCACTCTCAATATGTGTGTTCCCATTTATCCCGGGCGACCTGATAAAAATGATAATTGCCATGCTTATCGGACCGGCTATTAAAAAAAGACTTCGCTAAACATCAACTCCAAGCTTTCTAAGCTCCTGATACAGGCGCGCTACCGGAAGCCCTACCACATTATTGTAATCACCATGTATTCCCTTAATGTGGATGGCAAAGCGTCCCTGTATCCCGTAGCTTCCTGCTTTATCCATCGGATCCCCGCTTGAAATATAGCGGTCAATTTCCTCTTCTGTCAGTGTATACATGCTGACATCCGTCTTCTCATAAAAGCAGTGTTCTCCGGTTCTTCCGGCTTTGTCAATAAAAACAAACGTTACCCCTGTATAGACACTGTGCGTTTTTCCCGAAAGCATCGAAAGCATACGCCTGGCATCTTCTTCGTCCTTCGGCTTTCCAAGAATCTGATTCTCATAAGCCACTACCGTATCTGCTCCGATCACAAGAATATCCTGCGGTGTCACAAGCTCTGCATGCTGTTCATTGTAGGTAAGTACACCTGACGCTACCTCCTCTGCCTTTTGACGGGATAGCTCCATGACAACCGCAGATGGCTCCTCCTCTGTGATTATCTCTTCTCCCTTTGCAGGACAGACAACAAACTCTGCCCCAATCTGCTCTAATAATTCCTTTCGGCGTGGTGATGCCGACGCCAATATTATCTGACTCATATTTGTTTTAACCTTTTCCTTCACTTTGGATTTTGGGACTGTTTCATCTGAAGAATACAATTCCTTATGACTGATTACACGTTTCCACTTGTATTATACAGCTTTCTCTTTCGCCGATACTTTCACTGACATAATTCTATAAAATACAGCACAAAATACCAACGCAAAAACGACTCCAAACACATTCTGAATCACCCTGAGGCTGACTGCTCCCTTTAACCCATAGCTCTCTGCAGCTATAGCCAGAGCACCAAATGTATTAAAAACAGCCTGCCAGCCGTATTGTGCCGATAATCCCACGCCGATTCCACCTATAATTCCTATGTACGCATAGATTGATGGTGGAAGCAGGAAATATAATGCCGTGAAACATATAACACCGGCGATATTACCGACAATCCTTTTTCTGACTCTGTACTGCATATCCTCCATAAACGGCAGGATGGCAGACATGGCTGCAATACCTGCCCACATTGCACGCGGCATATTGCAAAGCTGTGCAATACATAGAACTAACGGTACGCATAGTATCTGGCACAGCTGCCATTTTGTACGTGATGAAGAAAGGTCAAACTCCTCAATTACAGCTTTCATATTTCTTTTATAGTCTCTGTTTTTATGATTTCTGTAAAATACAAGGCATGTGATGGCAGCTCCTGCAGCCATCCCTGCTATTCGAAGCATATAGCTTTTTCCTGACACATCATATCCATATAACAATAAATAGCCAAGAACCAGTGTGGATTGATTAAACATAAATGGATTATGGCATCCAAACAAAATCAGCACTGCCAGCGCCGCAATGTTTATAAGCAGTGCCGGAAGCGGTGAAAGCTGATTTGCCAGATGCGGGCATACTGTCATAATTACAAAGAACAATGCCAAAAGCCATGTAGAGTGTACGGTATGGATTCCAAGATCAGCATTGCGAAATACCATAACGCATAATAAGACCACTACTCCCACAATGCTGTTATCCTTTCCCAATATGATGCTTGAGGCAGTAACAAAGGCAAAGCAAAAAACCATTGTCACAGCTATCTTCACCATATATACAAACGCATGGTATAGTTTTTCTTTCATTGTTTTACTATTTTTCAGCAGGCTTTTAGAGCCGGCCTGATTTAACTGCAGTTCCTGATAAAATGTCATATGAATTCTCCTATCTTTTTATCTTATTATTTTATGATATGAGGGTCAAAAGGTATTTTGCCCCTCATTTATGATTATTTATTGGCAGTTGTACTACAAATCTGCATCCTCCGTATTCCCGGTTTTCAGCTTTGATTGTTCCACCGGCGCTGTCTACAATTCTTTTCACAAGTGCCAGACCAAGGCCGTTTCCCTCGGCTTTATGGGAACCATCCACCTGATAAAACTTGTCAAATATTCTGGCTTTTGCATCATCCGCGATTCCCGGTCCCTCGTCTTCCAGAATAAACTGCACAGAATCATTTTCATGCCTTAGAAACATGGTGATTGTCCCATTTTCAGGACTAAACTTGATTGCATTATCCAAAAGATTCATCCAGATATGCATAAAAAGCCCTTCATTTCCAACATATCTGACCTCCTCCATCTCCACCTGAAAGCCAATTCCTTTTTCAGTCCATTTGTCCTCCAATGAAAGAAATGCCTGACGGATTTGTTCATCCAGACGATATTCGTTTTTTTTCATTGGAATATTCTGATTTTCCAGCCTTGATAACAATAAAATATTTCCAACAAGACCTGAAAGCCTTTGAGTATTAAACAGGATTTTTTCTACATACCCCTCCTGCTCCTGTGACAGCTCATCTCCCTGGAGCAGCATCGTATAACCTTCAATTGCATTGATTGGTGTCTTGAACTCATGGGAAACATTGGATACAAAATCCATTTGCAGCATCTCTGTTGCACGAAGCTCTTTTGTCATAACATTAAAGCTCTGATAGGATTCTCCAATCTCGGCTATGCGGCTGTTTGTTTCCAGATGCTGTTCAAAATCTCCCTGGGAAACTGCTTTCATTGCTTTACTGAGCCTGGTAATCGGCTCAATGAGCTTTGCATTGATAAATGATGTAATAAGTCCTGCTATCAATGTATTAAAAATCAAAAGCCAGCCAAGGCCCGGTATTTTCCCGGGCAAATCCAAAAAATGATTCAAAAACGCAAACAACAAGGCTGATATCAGCATAGAAAATGCAAGTGCCAGCCAGATTGCACCGGTCAGACATGAGCGGATACGCAATTCTTTTTTCTTTTTATGTTCCATTATTTTTTCACCACCTTGTATCCCAGACCACGCATAGTTACAATTTCGAAATCCGGATTTTCCTTAAAACGCTCCCTGATTCTTCCTATATGTACCTCTATCGTATGTGGGTCTGCCTCCGTCTCATATCCCCATACCTCATCCATTAGCTGCTGCTTCGTAAATGTCCTGCCCGGTGAAGCTGCCAGCTTATATAAAAGCAGGAATTCCTTTTTGGGCAGGACAAGAGTTTCATCACCGGTCACAACTGTCATTGCATCATAATCAAACTCGGTTGAGCCAATCACAATTTTGTGTTCGTTCAGTATCTGTGCACGCCGAAGCAGTGCCCCTACCCTCAAAACCATTTCATTGACATTTACGGGTTTTACCATATAGTCGTCACTTCCCGAAAGAAAGCCCTGACGCATATCATCGAAGCTGCTTTTTGCAGTAATCATAAGCACCGGTATCTGATATCCCGCCGAACGAAGCTCCGACACAAGTTCATATCCATCCATAACCGGCATCATTATATCGGAAATGATTAAATCAATATACTCTCTGTCCAATACCTCCAGTGCCTGTGCTCCATCCGACGCACTTTTGACCTGATATCCGCTCTTTTCAAGCACCTTTTGGAATAACAGACTTAATTCCTTATCATCTTCTACAATTAATATCTTAAACACGATTTATGTTCTCCTTTAATCAAAACAAATCCCTTGCCCATCCAAGCAGATGCTGTACCAGAAACACCTTTCTCTTACGTTTTTCTGTTAATTCAATCGGCTTTACATGATACGGATCATAATATGTTCCGTCGTCTAATACCTGTCTGGACACGCTCTCATACTCCATCATGCCATCCTCCAGCTGTTTATTAATCTCTTTACTGCGTATTACAAGCATCAGCTCTGTATCCAGATAAGTACTTCTCATATCCATATTGAATGAACCTATTACTGACAGATCATCGTCAATCAGAATACTTTTTCCATGATACGAATAACCGCCTTCATATTCCCAGATATCAATTCCTGTTTCTAAAATTCTGTTTCTGTTTTTGGCATAATCAGCAGCTCCAAATGGATTTCCGTTATTTGCAACAGAATTTGTCATAATAGAAAAGTCCGGAACCTTCTGTGCAATTTCCTCCCATGTATTATACATCATATCATTGCAAATAATATATGGTGTATGAATTTTTACGCGTTCCTTTGCATTTTTCATTAATTCTCCCAGCTGATACCATACCACCGGTTCCTTAGCTTGGGTGTGGATTGGGTTTGATAACAAGGTAATCTTTTCTGTTTCAAAGGTTTCATCCTCATAATCTGTATCACAAATTTTTTCCTTATTAACTTCAAAATATTGCTGATACCCTTCCTGCAGCTCTAAAACTGCTTTCTTTACAGATTGTCTGTCAGCTAATTTTTTACTGTTATGAAAATACCGACAGTCCTCCTGTTTCCATATTGTTTCAAAATAATTCCAAAGCTGATTGACCGAATTATCTTTCTGTGGCTCATCGCAGACAACTAACACATCCCGGTCAAAATTTTTATGCCCCGGAAAATCACCCAAAAAATAATTATATGTGTTTCTTCCGCCAAGAATATATATTTTACCATCTGCAATCAGATATTTATCATGCATTCTTCCCATTGTCTTCCATGGCTTAAGCGGATTTGCTTTATTATACAGCTTAATCTCAACATTCTCATGCGAAGATAATCCATAAAAATATGGATTACCCTCCATATCAATCCAGCTCTCCATTCCATCTACCAATATGCGGACATGTACGCCTCTGTCTGCCGCATCATGCAGTGCTCCTAAAATCAATTTTCCGCTTTCGTCTGATTTAAATGCAAATGTAGAAAGGATTATTTCATCCTTTGCATTTTGGATTAATCTAACTCTTTCTAAAAGAGCCTGCGAATTTTTTTCAATGATTACTGCTCTTTCCGTATTCTCTCTCCCCGCCACACTCATAATATTTTGTGTTTCCTTTATAGTAGCATCAGACACCGCCGGCTGTTTTTTATATGTGATGCAGATTCCGATTAACTCATAAAAAGCCACACATAAAAAAACTGCCAGTATAGCCAAAATAATTTTACATATTTTATGCCTTTTCATTGCACATCACCTGATCCCTTGTATTTTATACTCATACAATACAATGTCAATCTCAATTTTACCTCAACAGAATTGATTTTATGCAAAAATTACTTTCCTTATACCAAAAGAAGACGGGCAAACCCCCATCTTCTTATAGATAATCCATATAATTTTTAAAGCACAATTACGGCAGCATCAAGCCCGTCTACTTTTCCGTCAAATGCGCTATCTGTCAGCAGATTATATTTCTCGGCATACTCATTAAATTCCTTTACACTGCTGCCGCAATTGAAAAGCATTGCGATTGTCTCTTCGCCGTTTTTTCTGATCATAACAATCGTATCATCATCGTCATTTGTGATTGTCTCAATCATTTCGCCCTCTACGATGCATGCATGTGCTTTTCTAATCTGCATGAGCTTCTTATACCAATTATACATCTCCTTGTCCTGGTATTCCTCATCCCAGTACATGCCTCGTCTGCAGTCCGGATCATTTGCTCCCGGCATTGCATACTCATCACCATAGTAGACCATAGGCATTCCGGGCAGTAGCAGCTGAAAGGCTGCTGCGAGATGCTGCTTTTTCTTATTATCGTTGCACAGATGTAAAAATCTTGCTGTATCGTGGCTGTCAATCAGGTTCCACATCAGCGGATAGCACTTTTTGTTTAAGCGCCCCTTCAGATATCCCAGATTCTGTACAAACTGGCTGACATTAATCTTTTCGTCTGCAAGCAGGTCTATCAGATTCAGGTAGAATGGATAATTCATGACAGTATCCCACTCATCTCCCTCGAGGAAGTCTCCTGCGTAGTGCCATATCTCACCAATTATCAGCATATCCTTCTTTACTGCCTTGATTGCCTTTCTGAAATTCTTCCAGAAGAAATGACTGATTTCGTCTCCTACATCCAGTCTCCATCCGTCAATATCACATTCCTTAATCCAGTAGCAGGCAACATCCGTGATGTATTTTTCAACCTCAGGATTTTTCAGATTAAGCTTTGGCATTCCACCGTAATAACCGAAGCATTTGAAGTTTGGAATTTCTCCCCATTCACCTCTAGGTGGCAGCTCGTCGATAAAATACCAGTCGAGATATTTTGACTTTTCGCCCTTTTCAAGTATATCCTGAAATGCGAAAAATTCTCTTCCTGTGTGATTGTATACCGCATCCAGCACTACTTTCATGCCACACTCGTGAGATTTTTGTACGAGCTCCTTTAAGTCCTCTGTTGTGCCAAATGATGGGTCAACCTGATAATAATCAATGGTATCATACTTATGGCACGAATTTGATTTAAAGATTGGTGTCAGATACACCACATCGATTCCCAGATCTTTAATATAATCCAGATGCTCTATGATTCCCCTGAGATTGCCATGCAAATCATCCATAGGCGTAATCGGCGCCTTATACCACAGCTCTTTGTCCACCGGCTGTGTTGCGGCAAAGCGCGACGGAAAAATCTGATACACTACCTTGTTTGCTGCCCACTGTGGCACCTCAAACATCTCTTCCTCTCTGAGATTCTGCGGGCAGTCAAACATTCTGTCCCTGTTTGTGATGCACTCCTTGTCGAACTCATAATTGCCGTAATATACCTTTTCACCCTGCATGTCCGTAAATTCAAAAAAGTATCTCAGACATATCAGATGCATCTGAAGCTGTGCTTCATAATAATCGTGAAACTGTGATGTGGCTACCTTCTTCATAGGAAGAGTCATTCGCGTATCCTTGCGCTCCATAGGTATATACTTATCCTCATAGTGAAGGATTACCTCCTTCATATCATCCTTTTTTACCTGCACTCGTATCACAAACAAATCCTTATCTATCGCATAGCAGAATCTTTTATCCATGTCATGAAAAATTGCTGAATATTCCATAAAATACCCCTTTACTTACGTATTTCGTTATTTTGTATTTTAACGCACTTTTTCAAACAATTCTATCATTATATCCATGACATTTTTTCACTATTTCTACTTTATGTGTGATTTTAGCTTAATAACATTTAATTTTTTTGACTTTATTCTCCAAAGCACTGCGTTCATTATATCACTGCACACTCAGATAGCTTGTCACACAGTAAAGTGTCTGTCCATTATATTCCACGCGTGACCAGCCAAACTCTTCATTGATTCCGGTTCTGGTGACTGTTTCCCCATTTTTTATCGTTGCGATAACTGTAGCATCCGGATTTGTGACACTTGGAAGTGCACGCAGATTAACCTCTATCTTTGCAGTGACAGTATCATTACAATCCTTGAATTTTGTCTTCAGTCCGTCTCCGCTGCCACTTCCGTCCTGTCCGGGAACTACATAGTTCATATCTGTTGTGAGGTAGCTTGAAATGGCATAATACGTCTGTCCGTTATATTCGATACGTGACCATCCACTGTCACTGACCCCTGTTCTTGCTGCCGTATCACCGTTATTGAGCGTTGCCTTAATTGTGCTGTCATTGCCCTGACTAGGAATATCCCTCAGATTGACGCTCTCCTTGGCAGTTACTGTCTCATTTACATCCGAAAACTTCATATTTGCTTCCGGATCAGCTGCTGCATTGTCAGCCGCATCACCATTTTTTGCAGACTCTGCTTCATCAAACCCAAAGTATGCCACATTCAAGTCTACCGGCTTATCAATCCCTGACACCTTTCCCTTATTGGTATACTGCCACATGGCATGTGTGCCCTCATAAGATGACTGTGGTGTTTCCGGATAAGCCGTGTCCGGATATTGTGATACCCAGATTTTGTACCTGCTCTCAAGTGCTTTAGTATCCCACTGGCTGTTTGCCGACAACTCGTTCATTGCAGCGTAAAACATAGGTGTATATCCTTTATTATATATTTCCTGCAAAAATGCCTCAGCTACTTTGGTGCGTGCCTCTGATGACATGCCATACTGTCTGCTGGCTGAGTCTGTGAAGCCCTCGCAGTCAAATGCCACCGGATATGTAATCTGATATTTTGAGATGTAGTCTGCTACCCAGTCTGCCTCCTCAATGGCTTCTGTTTCATTTACTGCTGATGAAAAGAAATATACTCCGACCTTTATGCCATTTTTCTGCGCCTCCTGCATGTTGTATCTTGCATTTGTATCAACACACATCTCGCCTGTTTTCTGGGTTCTGTAGCCCACACGTATCATTGCAAAATCAATTCCGCCTGCGGCAACCTTGTCCCACTTTATAGTACCCTGATATTTAGATACATCAATTCCGAAGGTCAGGTTACTGTTTTCCGCAACAGAGCTTGCAGACAGTATCTGTGTCTCATCCGCAGAAGCCCCATCATCAGATGTCACACTCATTGAGCCGGCATTGTCTCCTGTATGCTGCGGGTCGTCCTTGTCTGAACTATCCTCTGTGGCTGTTTCCGTCATCTGTGACGAGCCTTTAGCCTCGTTTTTTGCTGATTTAATCACAAAAAATGTGGCTACTGCAGCCAGTGCAGCTACTATCGCAACAATTATAAATATTGCTATTATCTTTCTTTTATCGTTCATAGCTTTTCCTCTTCATCAATATATCTGTCTCTTATACACATCTCCGAGCCCACGGACACTCGCTAATCTCGTATGCCGTCTTCTGCTTGAAAAAAA
>ENA-UAJJ01000299-UAJJ01000299.1-human-gut-metagenome-genome-assembly--contig:-NODE-299-length-9146-cov-6.731713_pt1 | contig 9146 bp, 8 predicted proteins | sample MGYA00244425_ERZ654405 | MGnify/ENA primary metagenome ERZ654405 (study PRJEB26926, sample SAMN06165031) | human gut metagenome | biome: ENVO:00009003; feature: ENVO:2100002; material: ENVO:00002003...
GATTAGCGAGTGTCTCGTGGGCTGGAGATGTGTATAAGAGACAAATTATACTAATCATCGCGACAATAATCCTGGGTGAAATTATTGGTCTGCTATTAAACAATGCCTCAGAAAAATCTGAGAGAGATGCATATTTATATAATGGAGCCGCCTTAGTAATTGAGGATGATAACGGAGGCTTTACAAAGAGTGATTATGACGAAATCAGAAAAGTAAAATATGTTACAGGACTTGGGGCATGGAGAGAGCTGATTGCAGATCCGGTGGATACAGAGAATGTAAAGGAACATAAAGGAATAGATCCGGAGAATAAAGATGTGCGCAATCGGGCTGACAAAATGGTGATTATTGCAAATATGGATGTGCAGCAATATAGCCTGTTTTCATGGGAAAAAAATGTATCTCTTATTGAAGGGGAATTTCCAACATATGAAAATAAAGGAATTATTGTAGAACAGCGATATGCGAAAAAAAATAACCTTAAGGTAGGGGATGAAGTTAAATATACTATAGGAGACCAATCGGAGGCAACGTCTTTACAAATATGCGGAATTTATAAAGTGGACAGTGATTTCGAAATATATGATTCAAATGAAGAGGGAACCTCGGTATACATACATAGTCCATATAATTCTATATATGTAGATTATGATTATATTGTAGAGTTACTAGGGTTAGAGTACACCGCGTCAACGGGAAGTGAAGTGTATATTGATAAGATAGAGCATATAGATGCGGTAAAAACCCAGTTAAAGAAAATGTATGGAGATAATGTGGAAATATATGATAATACTTCTAATTATCTCGATTCAGAATGTAAAGTCGTAGGATTGATGGGAAAAACATCAAAAATAATTTGCTGGATGATAATTATAATGGGTGAAATTATTTTGTTAATCGTTTTCTCGTTTTATACTATCCAATACCAAAAAGATACAGGCCTATTTATGGTACTTGGAAGATCAAGAAAATGGTGTATAGGTAGATTTGCATTTATAGGAATGATATATGCAATTAGTGGTTTGCTTTTGGGTGTGCTATTATACTGTGTGCTTGGCAATTTCATATGTAGCATTATAAGTGGTATAGGTAAGAATGTCATAATTAATAGTACAGACAGAGCTATAGGTGGATATGATATACCAGGAATATTTCAAGGCTTTGAGGTACGTATAGAAATGAGTGCTTTTTTTACTCTGAAAAACATTATAATTCTATTAATAATTTCGTTGGTTAATTGGATTGCATTTATGGTACTGCCTGTTGTAACAACTGTTGAAGAAAATGCAAAGAAACTGTTAAATTCGAAGGGATAGTGGTAAATATGTTGGAAATGATTAATGTATCGTATGCATATAAATCAAAGAAGGAAATTGTGCATGTACTGGATAAAGTTACATACAGATTTGAAATAGGAGAAATGTATGGAATATTTGGTCCGTCAGGTTCAGGAAAGACAACGTGCTTATCGTTACTTGCCGGTTTAGAAAAACCGGATGAGGGGGAAATTTTGCTGGATGGAGAAAATATACAAAATATTGGTGGAAGAAAACTGCGCCAAAACAGTATATCATTGGTTTTTCAGGATTATCAGTTATTTGATTATATGACTTCCCTTGAAAATGTAATGGTTGCAGCCCAGATAAGCTTACCTGATGTACCCAAAAAAGAATTGATAAAAATGTGTAGAGACAGCCTTGTAATGGTTGGACTTGATGATAGTCAGATAACCCGAAAGGTTACGGAATTGTCAGGTGGACAGCAGCAAAGAGTTGCAATAGCGAGGGCGTTGATAACAGATGCAAAATATATTCTGGCAGATGAGCCTACAGGAAATCTGGATAAAGAAAATCGAAGAAAAATTGTCGAATTGTTACAGCAGATAGCTCATGAACAGGACAGATGTGTTATAGTAGTAACCCACTCGGATTATGTAAAGAAAAAATGTGATATTTGCTATGAAATGGGAGATGACGATGAGGAATAAATGGTGGCAGGCATGCAAAGAATTATTAGGGAGACCGGGACGGAATATACTAATTGCTGTTTGCATATTTGTACTGACACTATTTTGCGGAATTGCAACATTTCTAGATTCAGCAATAGAGAGCTTTTACAAATCTTTTGCAGATATGGCGGGATGTTGTGTTCTTGTTGAATTAGACGATTTTTCTACTTTAGATGATTGGAAAGATATTTTAGAATATGCAGATAATAATAAAAATGTTGTAGGATATAATAATGCATTTACAAGTGATATTATATGTGAAGCAGTAGATTTTGAAAATGTACCATATACAGAAAAACAAAGCGATTTTGAAAAAAATAAAATATATGTCAGTGGAAATATAAATACTTCTTACAATGAATATTTCAGTAGTGGTATTTTTAAAATTTCAAAAGGAAAATATCCGATGTCAGGTGATAAAGGGGCAATGATATCAGATAAGCTCGCTTCTGAAAATAACCTGTCAATTGGCAGTAATGTATCTATACAGTATGAAAATAATACAATCAGTATTAAGGTAATTGGGATTTATACTGTAATAAATACTCCAAAGACACAGGTGAGCGATGGCTACTATAAAGAAGTAGCTAACAGTATAGTATTCACTGATTATAATTCGTATGTTGAATTAAACAATGAAGCAAGCTGTTATGGGATGAATTTTTTCAGCAAAGACTATAAAAGTACATCACTTTTATATGATGATATGAGTAAAATGTTTCAAAATGTTCCGAATTCGGCAGTTGTAAATCAGGTTCTGAATGAAGAACTGCAAATGACAGATGTAATATCAATGTTAAAAAGTATGACAAGTGTGACATTGAGCGTTATGTATATTGTATGTGTTGTGGTTATGTCGTTACTGACTGTTTTATGGCTTAAAGGGCACTCAAAAATGATTGCAATATACAATACACTTGGACAGAGGAAATTTAGGACAATTCAAATTCTGTTATACGAGATTTTGATGATAACTATTCCGGCACTTGTGGGTGCAGGAATATTGACATTGGGGCTGCTTGATAGATTTTCTGTCAATATTTTCAAATATTTTGTTGAATTTTGTGAGATTTCAAATGTTCAAAAAAGCTTTTCACTTGATATATGGAACTTTGAAATGAATATCTGGCAATTTGTGTATAGAATCGGGCTTTTGGAAATTAGCGTTATTTTAATAACTATGATTGGAAGCTGCATTTATGCTAATAAGGGTTTGCGCACATTAAGGAATAATTAGGAGCGGTTATGTGGTATAATCTTTTTGATGTAATAAACATGTATAATATGATAGGAGCATATAATGGACAAAATTCTTGTTGTTGAGGATGATAAAACAGTACACAGTGGCATAAAAAAGCTTCTCGAATTGCAGCATTATAGTGTGGTAATTGCACAAAACGGTATGGAGGCTTTGGAAAAAATAGATGAATCGTTCAGCCTTGTAATAATGGATATAATGATGCCGCAGTTGGACGGCATTGAAACTTGCAGGAGAATGCGTGAAAGACACAGCGTTCCGATATTGTTTTTATCAGCAAAATCGGAAGAACTGGATAAGCTGGAAGGGCTTGAAGTGGGCGGTGACGATTACATGACTAAGCCATTTTCGAACATGGAGCTTATTTCAAAGGTTAAAGCTCTTATCAGACGATATCGGGTATATGACAGTGGAAGTGCAAATCGCACAAACAAGGGTGAATCTATAGAGACAGATGGACTTAAACTGTTTACGAATCGAAACAAGGTTGAGTTTAATGATAATGAGATAAAATTAACCGGAAAAGAATATGAGATACTAAAATTGCTGATGAAAAATCCGGACCGGATATATACGATTGAGATGATATACGAGATGGTGTGGGATGAGGTTTTTACATATAATGCAAAGAATACTGTTATGGTACATATTAAAAATCTAAGGAATAAGCTTATAAAAGCGTGTGGTGATGCATGCATACACACAGAATGGGGAAGAGGATACCGTTTTGAGAGATGATTTAAAGAGGGTAAAGAAAAAGCTGTTTTTGACATTTGCGATTGCGATTATAGGGACGTGCGTTGTTTTTGGACTATTATACTATCTTGGAATTGATTTGCTGAACAATTATATTGAAGGTACATCTCATTTAATATACGATAATGAAAAGCCATATATAGATGAGTTTCAACAATATGTGTCTGATAATAATATAAGTACTACAGATGTCGAGCAATATGATGAATGGATGTCGGATCATGATATTTCGTTTTATAGTGTTAAGGAAGAGGGGAAGGTAATATACAATAAATCAAATGTAGATAAGCTTATATCTCCGGCTAAAAATATGTATGATTACCGATTTACAGGAAGCTATGAGCTGCCTGTCCAGTTCTCCGATATTAAGGCGGAAGTATTTATATATACAGGATTTACGGAAAAATATTATATTGCTTTTATGATTTTTGATGTGGGATTTTCTCTTATGATGGGAATTGTATTTGTGTATCTACGCATCAGAAAAATTATAGCGGGCTATCAAACAGAGCTTGAAGCATCACAGGAACAGGAGAAAAAAGCGCGACAGGAAAAGGATGAACTGATGCGTAATATGGCTCATGACCTGCGTACGCCATTGACTGGTGTTATGACATACGTTGATGTAATGAAACTGGAGAACGAAGCATATGCCGAGAATATGAAAAATCTTAATTTTATAAGTGAAAAGGTATTGGATATCAGGACTCAGGTAGACAATCTGCTGGATTTTTCAATTGCCGGTTCACAAAGACCTATTGAATTGGATGCATCAATGGATGTTGAGTATATATTTGGAGATTACCTCTCAGATGTGTGTGCTCAGCTTATGAAAAGCAATTATGAGGTTGATGCAGAAGGAATAAGCTTTAAGCAGGTAAAGGTTGCTGTTAATATGGCATTTTTGACCAGAATATTTTCCAATCTGACAGATAATATATATAAATATGCGGACAATAAAAAGCCTGTTGTTATGAAAACAGCTTTTACGAAAAAAACATTTAGCGTTGAAATTGGCAATGGTGTATGTGACAATAAAACACTTCTTAAAAGTGCCGGGATAGGGCTTAAGAGCGTGGATGCGATGATGCAGCGCATGAATGGAAGCATGAGCTTTAAAAGGGAACATGGGAAGTTTTGGGTTAAACTGGAGTTTCCGATTGTGTAGTGAATATTTTTTCATGAAAACCTCCATACTAAATAGAAAAGAAGTATGGAGGTTTTTATGAGCAGAAATATAGAAAATCATGATTCGGTGCTCTTGCTTCAGGATTGCATAGCGGGCTGTAAGATGGCACTTGAGAGCATGGATGATATAAGAGAACACACAGATGACAAGCAGCTTCGTGAGCTGATAGACAAGTACTATGATGAGCACACCGGGCTGTCAGTGGATTGCAGGGATATGCTTGACAAAGCAGGTGCAGATATTAAGGAACCGGGTGTGTTTGCAAAGATGGCTGCGAAGCTGCAGACTGCAATGAAGATGGCGGTGAATGATGATCAGTCCCAGGCAGCAAAGCTACTGACGGAGGGCTGTAATATGGGCATAGAGACAATAAGCGGCAGTCTCAATGAATATCGCGATGCTGATTCAAAGAGTGTGGCAATTGCAGAGAGGCTCAGGACGCTTGAGGAAAAAATGGTTGGAGATCTGCAGCCACTATTATAAAAAATATAAAATAACGGCTGTTGTACCAAATCAGTACAACAGCGGTATTGACCTGTGGAGCGACGAGCTGTCTGACCTCTGTGTCAAAGCCGTCTGCTCCTTTATTATATCGTCATACATAATTGAGGATTTACAACAACAAAATACTTGAAAAATTCAGATAAATGTACTATATTTAATTATGTATCTTTAAGATTTATAAAAATTAATTGCTGCCGGACACACAAAAAAGGTGCAGACAGCGGCAATGTTCAAAAGAATTTACAATAAATTTTAAAATAGCTCTTGACGGTTACGGCTCAACTGTGATATAGTATACAGGCTTGGAAATAGGTCTTTTTTTTATGCCTTTTTTTAAGGGTACAAACAACAAAGAATTTAAACGGAGGTGGAAGTCGTGCGTACAAAGATTACATTAGCGTGCACAGAATGTCAGCGTCGTAATTACAACATGACAAAGGACAAAAAAACTCATCCGGACAGAATGGAAACCAAGAAGTATTGTAGATTCTGCAGAACTCATACAATGCACAAGGAAACAAAATAGTCTAGGAACTGAGTGAAGGAGTACATTATGGGACAAAATGAAAAAGTCGAAAAGGCTCCAAAAACAAGCTGGTTTTCAGGTCTGAAAGCTGAATTTCAGAAGATTATCTGGCCTGAGAAGCAATCGGTCATCAGACAGACCGTTGCAGTGCTGGCGGTTTCAGTAGTTACCGGTCTTATTATTGCGCTTCTTGACTGGGGTATCCAGCAGGGCGTAGATTTCCTTATTGGTTTACATTTTTAAAACGGAGGCAAAGTGATTATGACAGAAGCGAACTGGTATGTAGTTCATACCTATTCAGGTTATGAAAACAAAGTCAAAGCTAATATTGACAAAACAATCGAAAACAGACATCTTGAGGACCAGATCCTTGAAGTACGTGTTCCGTTGGAGGACGTCACAGAGGTGAAGAACGGTGTTCGTAAACAGGTTTCCAAGAAGATGTTTCCAGGCTATGTTCTTATTCATATGATTATGAATGATGATACATGGTACGTTGTACGAAATACCAGAGGCGTAACTGGATTTGTAGGTCCGGGAAGCAAACCGGTTCCTCTCACAGAAGCCGAGATGAGACCTTTGGGTATTAAGACGGAAAACGTGGTAGTTGATTTTGCTGAGGGTGACATGATAGTCGTTATCGGCGGTGTCTGGAAGGATACAGTCGGTGTTATCACAGCTATGAATTATCACAAGCAGACAGTTACAATCAATGTAGAACTGTTCGGTCGCGAGACACCGGTAGAAGTAAGTTTCGCAGATGTTAAGAAAACAAATTAAGGAGGCAATTCCAAATGGCAAAGAAAGTAGAAGGATACATTAAATTGCAGATCCCTGCTGGAAAGGCAACTCCAGCTCCTCCAGTTGGACCTGCACTTGGACAGCACGGTGTAAACATCGTAGAGTTCACAAAGCAGTTTAATGCAAAGACAGCCGATCAGGGCGACTTAATTATCCCTGTAGTTATTACTGTATATGCAGACAGAAGTTTCAGTTTCATTACTAAGACTCCACCTGCTCCGGTATTAATCAAGAAAGCTTGCAAGATTCAGTCTGGTTCAGGTGAGCCAAACAAGAAGAAGGTTGCTAAGATCACAAAGGCACAGGTTCAGGAAATCGCTGAGCTTAAGATGCCTGACTTAAACGCAGCTTCACTTGAGTCTGCGATGAGCATGATCGCTGGTACAGCAAGATCAATGGGTGTTGAAGTGGTTGACTAACACTTAGCGAAGCCAACATACCCCTAAAATAGTTGCAAATTTATGCAACCCAAAATAATAACAAAGAAACGTAAATGTGGGAGGGCCCTCTCCCGATATTACCACCAGGAGGTTATTTTTTCATGAAAAGAGGAAAGAAGTATCAAGACGCTGTTAAGGCATTTGATAAGAAAGAGCAGTACGATGTTGCTGACGCTATCTCTATCGTAAAGAAAAATGCTACAGCTAAATTTGACGAGACAATCGAGCTTCATCTTAGAACAGGCTGCGACGGACGTCACGCAGAGCAGCAGATCCGTGGTGCGGTTGTATTACCACACGGAACAGGAAAAACAGTTAAGGTTTTAGTTTTCGCTAAGGGAACTAAGGTTGACGAGGCACAGGCAGCAGGAGCTGACTTCGTTGGAGGCGAGGAGTTAATTCCAAAGATCCAGAACGAGGGATGGTTAGACTTCGACGTTGTAGTTGCTACACCTGATATGATGGGTGTTGTTGGTCGTTTAGGACGTGTCCTTGGACCAAAGGGCTTAATGCCAAACCCAAAGGCAGGAACAGTTACTATGGATGTAACAAAAGCTGTTAACGATATCAAAGCCGGTAAGATTGAGTACAGATTGGACAAGACAAACATTATCCATGTGCCAGTTGGAAAAGCATCTTTCACAGACGAGCAGTTAAACGACAACTTCCAGTCTCTTATGGGTGCAATTAATAAAGCAAAACCTGCTAGCTTAAAGGGTCAGTACATTAAGAGCGCAACTCTTACATCTACAATGGGACCTGGCGTTAAGTTAAACGTGGTTAAGATTACACAGTAAGATAGTTAAACAGTTACAGTAAAACAATTTACAAGACCTATCAAACGCCAAGCAAAAGTTTTGCGGAAAGTAATTGACATCCGTAATATAGTTTGATATAATTGCAATGCATATTGCCGAAGACAGTAGGTGCCGCAAGGCGTAAACGTAGAACCTACCGAGGGAATTTTCGAGATTTATCTTGAATTTTGACTTGTACCCTTCTGTCGACAGGCAGGAGGGTTTCTTTGATTAATAAATCAAATACCTCATGTCTTTTATGCGAAAATCTAAAAGGAGGTAAATGAATCGTGGCAAAGGTAGAACTTAAACAGCCAATCGTAGATGAGATTTCCGGTGTTATCAATGGTGCACAGTCAGTAGTAGTTGTTGATTACTTAGGACTCACAGTAGCAGAGGATACTCAGTTACGTAAACAGTTAAGAGAAGCCGGTGTAACTTACAAGGTATACAAGAATACTTTAGTAAACCGTGCAATCCAGGGAACAGAGTTCGAGGGATTAAAGGATGTCCTTGAAGGACCAAGCGCATTCGCTGTATCAACAGAGGATGCAACAGCACCAGCTAGAGTCTTAGCTAAGTTCGCTAAAACAGCTCCGGCTTTAGAGATTAAAGCAGGTGTAGTTGAGGGAACATTTTATGATGCTGAGGGTATGAAGGCAATCTCCGCTGTACCTAGCAGAGATGAGCTTCTTGGAAAATTACTTGGAAGCATTCAGTCACCTATCACAAATCTTGCTCGTGTACTCAATCAGATCGCAGAGCAGGGTGGCGCTGCAGATGCAGCCGTAGAGGCAGCACCAGCAGAGGATGCTGCAGAGGAAGCTCCAGCAGCAGAATAATTCAAATATTATATTTGAACCTGTC
>ENA-UAJJ01000314-UAJJ01000314.1-human-gut-metagenome-genome-assembly--contig:-NODE-314-length-8107-cov-10.830104_pt1 | contig 8107 bp, 3 predicted proteins | sample MGYA00244425_ERZ654405 | MGnify/ENA primary metagenome ERZ654405 (study PRJEB26926, sample SAMN06165031) | human gut metagenome | biome: ENVO:00009003; feature: ENVO:2100002; material: ENVO:00002003...
GATACCGGATTACACTCATACTTTGGATTTAGTGGTGGCACTCGGAGGGATACCGAGTGCCTTTTTCTTCCTTTTTCCAACCGATTATCCCGTTAATTATCAATCCGCTAAATCCAAAGTAATGAACAACAAGAAGAAAAACGAGGGTCAGACCGACTTTTCCTATTACGGTCTGTACCTGCTGGACTATCTCCGCACGAACAAGTTTGAACAGGCTGACGACACCGCTTTCATACGGGAACGGGCCGACCGTGCCGCCGAAACGTATGAGAGGGCACGGCTTGAAGGCTATCCCGCCGATGGTGCGCAGGAACTGGCGATGGACACGCTGCTGCGCGGGCTGCATTATTCCCGTTACGCCATCCTCCGCGAAGTCGTGGAAAACGAGTTTGCCGATGAAGTGCCGGAAGAGAAGCGTGAAGCCTTTGTCCTGAAACTGCTGCCGCTTGTCGGCAACGTGTTCTCCGTCTATGACCTCTCGGATGACAATTTCGCCCTGTCTTCCGATTACGACCTGCTCTACACGGAGCTGACGGGAGCAACCGTCCTTTACTTAGACGAATATGGCGTTTAACCGCAAACAGAAACTGCGGGACAACATCGAGGCGATACGGACGGCATTCATCCTTGACAGGGAAAATAGGACAGCGACAACCGAAGAGCGTGCCATACTTCAAAGGTACTGCGGTTTCGGCGGTCTGAAATGTATCCTCAACCCTGCAAAGGAACTGACGGATGCCGTCCGGTGGGCGAAATCCGACCTCGAACTGTTCGCCCCGACGGTGGAGCTGCACAGGCTTATCCGTGAGAACAGCAAGGACGAAACAGAGTACAAGCGGTTTGTGGATTCGCTGAAAGCGTCCGTGCTGACCGCTTTCTACACCCCCAAAGAGATAACCGACACCATCGCGGACGTGCTGGCAGATTACAGCGTCCGCCCCGCCCGTATGCTCGAACCGTCGGCAGGTGTCGGCGTGTTCGTGGATTCCATGCTGCGGCACAGCCCCAATGCGGATGTGATGGCTTTCGAGAAGGATCTGCTCACGGGTACAATCTTGAGGCATCTCTATCCCGACCAGAAAATGCGCACCTGCGGTTTTGAGAAAATCGAAAGACCGTTCAACAATTATTTCGACTTGGCGGTGTCCAACATTCCGTTCGGTGACATTGCCGTGTTCGACGCGGAGTTTCAGCGGAGCGACTCTTTCGGCAGACGCTCCGCCCAGAAAACCATCCACAACTATTTCTTTCTCAAAGGACTGGATGCCGTGCGTGACGGCGGTATCGTGGCGTTCATCACCTCGCAAGGGGTATTGAATAGCACCAAGACCTCCGTGCGTAACGAGCTGTTCAGTCAGGCCAATCTGGTATCCGCGATACGCCTGCCCAACAACCTGTTCACGGACAACGCGGGCACGGAGGTGGGCAGTGACCTGATTGTCCTGCAAAAGAACCTCAGCAAGAAGGAAATGTCGCAGGACGAGCGGCTGATGACCGTGATACAGACGGACACGAAAACCGCCCTGACCGACAACGCCTATTTCATCCACCACCCGGAACGCATCGTGCATACGATGGCGAAACTTGACACAGACCCCTACGGGAAGCCCGCTATGGTTTATCTGCACGAGGGCAAGGCAGCAGGCATCGCCGGGGATTTGCGCCGTATGCTCGACGAGGATTTCCATTACAGGCTTGCCATGCGCTTGTATTCGGGTTCAATCCGGCAGGCAGGAACGGAAGAAAAAGTTGCCGTTCAAAATAAAGTAGAGCGTCCTGCCATAAAATTGGAAACAGTATCCTCGGCGCAGACGGTGGAAACTCCGACAGAAAAGCCGCAACCCGCAGATGAAAAGCCGGAGATAGAACCGCGCCCGCAATATTCCGCAGGCGTGCAGCTCACCCTGCTTGACCTCTGGGGGATGACGGAAGAGGTCAGCCAACCGAAAACCTCCAAAAAGAAAAAGACGGTGAAAAAGGCAGTTACGGCAAAGTCCACTCCGCCCAAACCGAAAGTCACGGTTACACCGACAGCTCCAACTGCAAAACCCGCAATGGAGAATAAGGAGGTGAAAGCGGAGAACACCGCCAAGCCTGCCGACCCGGACGACATCTATGCCACACTGGACTGGGATACCAATCCTCCCATCAACGGTTTCTATGAAATGATGATGGGTTTGACGCCGGAGCGTAGGAAAGAACTTCGGGAACTGGCAAGGCAGCATAACGAGAAACAAGTGGCGGAAAAGACGGAAGTGAAAGCCGTGCCGGAAACTTCCCGTGAGCAGCCACGACAGGAGGAAACACAGCCGGAGGCAGTCGCCGCACCTGCCGTTACAGATACCCCATCGGAAGCGGTGGGGACTTTCCTTTTCCCCGACATCGAAGCGGAAAAGCCGAAGGAGGAAGTCGTGGACCTTTCTCCGCGTGCCTACCACCGCACGCCGGAGATGCACCTGCGCGAAGGGTCGCTGGTGGCTGACCGGGGGCGTCATAACATCGGCTACCTGAAAGACATCACGCCATACGGGGCGACATTCCAGCCGCTCGACCTGAAAGGATACCAGAAGGAAAAGGCGTTGTTGTATGTGTCGCTGCGTGACGCCTACGAGCGTCTGTACCGTTATGAATCGCTCCGGCGCGAGGCAAATGTTCCGTGGCGAGAGCATCTGAATACCTGTTACGATGAGTTTGTCATGCGCTACGGCAACCTCAACGCCAAGCAGAACGTGAAGTTAGTGATGATGGATGCGGGCGGGCGCGACATCCTTTCGCTGGAACGGATGGAAAACGGAAAGTTCGTCAAGGCGGACATCTTCGAGCATCCTGTTTCCTTCGCGGTGGAGAGCCATGCCAACGTAGGCTCTCCCGAAGAAGCCCTGTCTGCGTCGCTCAACAAATATGGTACGGTCAATCTCGACTATATGCGGGAGATAACCGACAGCACGGCGGAGGATTTGCTCACTGCCCTGCAAGGGCGCATCTACTACAATCCGCTCGTGACCGGTTACGAAATCAAAGACCGTTTCATCGCCGGAAATGTCATAGAGAAAGCGGAACGCATAGAGGCATGGATGGGTGACAATCCCGAAAATGAGCGTATGCCGGAGGTGAAGCAGGCGTTGGAGGCTCTGAAAGATGCCGAGCCGCAGCGCATCGCCTTCGAGGATCTGGACTTCAATTTCGGGGAACGCTGGATTCCGACGGGTGTCTATGCCGCCTACATGAGCCGGCTGTTCGACACGGAGGTGAAAATCGCCTATTCCGCAAGCATGGACGAGTTTTCGGTGGTGTGCGGCTACCGCACCATGAAAATCACGGACGAGTTTCTGGTGAAGGGGTATTACCGGAACTATGACGGTATGCACCTCCTAAAACACGCCCTGCACAACACCTGCCCTGACATGATGAAGTCCATCGGCAAGGACGAGCATGGCAACGACATCAAGATGCGCGACAGCGAGGGAATACAACTCGCCAACGCCAAGATTGACGAGATACGAAACGGCTTCTCCGAATGGCTCGAAGAGCAGTCGCCGCAGTTCAAGGAGCGGCTTGTGACGATGTATAACCGCAAGTTCAACTGTTTCGTGCGCCCGCGCTACGACGGCTCCCATCAGACCTTTCCCGACCTCAACCTGAAAGGGCTGGCAAGCCGGGGTATCAAGAGCGTCTATCCCTCACAGATGGATTGCGTCTGGATGTTGAAACAGAACGGCGGCGGAATTTGCGACCACGAGGTGGGAACCGGTAAGACGCTGATAATGTGCATCGCCGCGCATGAGATGAAGCGTCTGAATTTGGCACACAAGCCGATGATTATCGGGCTGAAAGCCAACGTTGCGGAGATTGCAGCCACCTATCAGGCGGCATATCCCAACGCACGTATTCTGTACGCTTCGGAGAAGGACTTTTCGACCGCCAACCGTGTGCGCTTCTTCAATAATATAAAGAACAACGACTACGATTGCGTCATCATGTCGCACGACCAGTTCGGCAAGATACCGCAGTCGCCGGAGTTGCAGCAGCGCATCCTGCAGGCGGAGCTTGACACGGTGGAGGAAAACCTCGAAGTCTTGCGGCAGCAGGGCAAGAACGTGTCGCGGGCGATGCTGAAAGGGCTGGAGAAGCGCAAGCACAACCTTGTGGCGAAGCTGGAGAAGGTGGAACACGCTATCAAGTCCCGCACGGATGATGTGGTGGACTTCAAGCAGATGGGCATCGACCACATCTTCATTGACGAGAGTCACCAGTTCAAGAACTTGACTTTCAACACCCGTCATGACCGTGTGGCGGGATTGGGAAACTCGGAAGGAAGCCAGAAGGCCCTGAATATGCTCTTTGCCATCCGTACCATACAGGAACGCACGGGCAAGGACTTGGGGGCTACGTTCCTTTCGGGCACGACCATCAGCAACTCGCTGACGGAGCTGTACCTGCTCTTCAAGTACCTGCGTCCGAAAGAGCTGGAGAGGCAGGACATCCGCTGCTTCGATGCGTGGGCGGCGATTTTCGCCAAGAAGACCACCGACTTCGAATTCAACGTGACGAACAACATCGTGCAGAAGGAGCGTTTCCGCTACTTCATCAAGGTGCCGGAGCTTGCCGCCTTCTACAACGAAATCACCGACTACCGCACGGCGGAGGATGTGGGCGTGGACCGTCCGCACAAGAACGAGATACTGCACCACATACCGCCCACGCCCGACCAGGAGTATTTCATCAAGCAGTTGATGGAATTTGCCAAAACGGGCGATGCGACATTGCTGGGCAGACTGCCGCTGTCGGAAACGGAGGAGAAGGCGAAGATGCTCATCGCCACCGATTACGCCCGCAAGATGGCACTGGATATGCGCATGATAGACCCGCATTATGAAGACCATCCCGACAACAAGGCGAGCCACTGCGCCAAGATGATAGCGGAGTATTACCACAGATACGACGCACAGAAAGGCACGCAGTTCGTATTCTCGGACTTGGGGACGTATCAGCCGGGTGAAGGGTGGAACGTGTACAGCGAAATCAAGCGGAAGCTGACGGAGGACTACGGCATACCGGCCGGCGAAGTCCGCTTCATTCAGGAGTGCAAGACCGACAAGGCACGCAAGGCGGTGATAGAGGCCATGAATGCCGGGACAGTGCGCGTGCTGTTCGGCTCTACCTCCATGCTCGGAACGGGTGTGAACGCGCAGAAACGGTGCGTGGCGATCCATCATCTTGATACGCCGTGGCGCCCGTCCGACTTGCAACAGCGTGACGGGCGTGGTGTCAGGGCGGGCAACGAGATTGCCAAGCATTTTGCCGGGAACAACGTGGATGTCATCATCTACGCGGTGGAGAAGTCGCTGGACAGCTACAAGTTCAACCTGCTGCACTGCAAGCAGACCTTCATCTCGCAGCTGAAAAGCGGGGCGATGGGCGCCCGTACCATCGACGAGGGAGCTATGGACGAGAAATCGGGCATGAACTTCTCGGAGTACATGGCGTTGCTCTCCGGTAATACCGACCTTTTGGACAAGGCGAAATTAGAGAAGCGTATCGCCTCGCTCGAAGGGGAACGCAAGTCGTTCAACAAGGGCAAGCGCGATTCGGAGTTCAAGCTGGAATCCAAGACGGGAGAACTGCGCAACAACACGGCTTTCATCGAAGCCATGACGGAAGACTGGAACCGTTTTCTTTCCGTTGTGCAGACTGATAAGGAAGGCAGCCGCCTTAATCTTGTCAAGGTGGACGGCGTGGATTCAACGGATGAGAAGGTCATCGGTAAGCGTTTGCAGGAAATCGCCAAGAACGCCACGACTGGTGGACTGTACAAGGCTGTCGGGGAACTTTACGGCTTTCCGATAAAGGTGGTCAGCGAGAGGACACTCAAAGAAGGTCTGGAGTTCACCGACAACCGCTTCGTGGTGGAGGGGAACTACAAGTACACCTACAACAACGGGCATCTGGCGATGGCAGACCCGATTGCTGCCGCACGAAACTTTCTGAACGCATTGGAGAGGATTCCGACCATCATCGACCAGTACAAGTCTAAGAACGAAGTGCTGGAAAAGGAGATTCCGCAGTTGCAGGAGATAGCCAGCAAGGTGTGGAAGAAGGAGGACGAACTGAAACAGTTGAAATCCGAACTTGCCGCACTCGACCGCAAGATACAGCTGGAACTGGCTCCTCCTGCAACGGAAACCGCCGAAAAGGAAACGGAGGGTCAGCAACAGGCCCGACCGACATTGGGAGATGTTACGCAGGTACGCGGTACGGCTGATGGGCAGCATCCTGCCGGTGAAAACATTGCAGACCGGTTCTCTGCCGTACGGCCGGGATTTCAGCCCAAGGATGAGCACCGGATGAAAGGGATAAAGATGTAGGCCCGATTCTTGCAAGCCGGTCACACTGCCATGCAGAACGTGATCGGCTTGCCTATTGTAAAAGCGGAAAAATACGGGAGGAAACTATGACAAAACAAAAAAACAGACCGACCTGTCGGTTTTTCCGTTTCTTTGTGTATATTTGCGACCGGACGGCATCCTGACCGGGAATACGGGCACTGAAGAAAGAATGAGATTCAAAGAATAGAAATAACCCTAAAGACAATTGAAGTATGAAACGAATGAACTGTTATTTTCTGCTGTTGGCAGCCTCGCTGTGCGTTTTACCGCTCCATGCACAGAAAGAATACCCTATAGACCGTATCACAGCCATAAATCTGGGAGACGGTCGTATTCTCCACCGGGAAATTTCGGGCGACAAGCCTCTTGACGGAGAGCACCGCATTATCGACGGCTACCATTCCGCCTATATCCTTGCCCGTTTCAAGGACGGTCTTTACAATGGCGATTACGAAGAATACATCTACAACAAGCTGAAAGCCAAGGGCTCCTACAAGGAGGGTTGGAAGGACGGAATCTTCAGGAAATATGACGACGAAGGCAGGGTGACGGAAGAGAAATCCTACAAATCCGGCAAACTGGACGGTGCCCACCGCACGTTCTACACAAACGGGAAACTGGAAATGGAACGCTTCTACAAAGGAGGAAAGCAAGACGGAAAGGACGTGTACTACGAGTTTGACGGTACACTGCGCAGGGAACACAACTATAAGGACGGGAAGCAGACCGGCAAGCAGTATTCCTACATCAAGGGCACATTCGAGCTGAAAGAGACCTCTTACTACAACGAGCAGGGGCTGCTTGACGGCGACTTTGAACAGCTTTACCTGTTCGGCCAGCCCCGCACAACCGGCCATTACAAAAACGGGCAGAAGGATGGAACCTGGGTGCAGATAGCGGAGAGCGGCGACACCCTGCACATCACAACCTATCGTGAAGGGAATGAAGAAGGGCTTCAGGTCCGTTTTGACAGAGAGACCGGTTCGCGGCTCAAGGAATATTACAAAAAGAACAACCGGTATGACGGCCTTTACAGGGAATACGACCCGGCAACCGGAGAACTTGTCTATGAGGCAACCTATGAGTTTGGACGGCTCAACGGCAAGGCGAAGTCACTGGTGCGCGACAACCGGTTCGACTATTGGGAAACCAGCACCTACGCCAACGGACGACAGACCGGTCCCTTCGAGTCGCGCTACGTGAAGAACGACAGGGTAAGGGAAACCGGAACCTACCGCAACGGTCACCGCACGGGACGGTGGAAACGCTATGACATCAACGGGAAGCTGGAAATGGAATGGGAAGAATAGAGGCTGCGGGTGTCCATAGCGGGCAGTCCTGACAGCAGGGTCTGGGTATGCAGAAATCCGGGGGGATGAAAATAACCGGTACAGTGAAGGGAAATCCTCCCTAAATCACTATCTTCGCAGAAGAAAACCAACGGATATAGAAATATGTTTACAAACAGGGATGAAGTATTGGAAAAGGCTTTGCGGATATTCGCAAAGATGAATTACGAGAAGGCAAGCCAGATGGAGATAGCCAGAACCTGCGGACTGTCGAAAGCGGGACTGACCTATTATTTCCCGTTCAAGCAGGACTTGTTCACGGCTGTGGCGGACAGGTACGTGTTCGATACCCAACACTCGAAAAACAAGTTCAACTTCACGGCAGGCTCATTGTCAGAATTTATCGACCGGTATGTAGCCGGAGTGGAGAAC
>ENA-UAJJ01000338-UAJJ01000338.1-human-gut-metagenome-genome-assembly--contig:-NODE-338-length-7484-cov-3.002961_pt1 | contig 7484 bp, 7 predicted proteins | sample MGYA00244425_ERZ654405 | MGnify/ENA primary metagenome ERZ654405 (study PRJEB26926, sample SAMN06165031) | human gut metagenome | biome: ENVO:00009003; feature: ENVO:2100002; material: ENVO:00002003...
ATACGAGATTAGCGAGTGTCTCGTGGGCTCGGAGATGTGTATAAGAGACAGGGGTGCGGGCTGCTCGGCAGTCTCGCCCAGCTCGCCGATGTACTTGGCGACGCCTTCCTTCACCAGACGGGCCTCCAGCTCGTCGTCGAACTTCTGAGGGCCGTCTGCTTCAGTGATGGGGATCACCTTGCGGCCGTTATAGTAGCCGAAGGTGCCCTTGATGATCTGGATCATGCTCTGCTCCTTTCTGCTGCGCTCAGTCCGTCAGGACGTCCGCAACGATGAACGGGTTCTTGTTGTTGGGGATCATCAGCGGGCGGCTGGAGATGGTCAGCGTGCGGCTGTTGCCTTCGGCGCTGCTCACATACTTCGGCACGCGGCGGCCGGCGTAGGTGTGGAACTCGCCGTCGCTCTGCTCGACCTGAGAGACGGCGCCGTAGGCGGTGCGGCCAGCGCCGGGAGCGGTGAGGACGCACTTGCCGGACGGGATGTAGAGCTTGTCGTTGCCCTCGTCGTCGGTGTAGGTCAGGTCGTAGGAGATGACGCTGATGATGCGGCCGAGGACGTTCAGGCGGGCCACGATGGCGGCGCCGTCAGGCAGCAGCTCAGGCTCCACGTTGCCGATCTCGATGCGGCGGTTGTCGAGGAGCTTCTGCACGGCTGCGTCGTTGATGATGGTGTCAGCCACGTCCGGGGAGCAGACCAGATCAGAAGCGCGGAGGCCGCGCTTGGTCAGCATACGGATCATGGCCTCCAGATCCTTCAGGATCTTGCCGCCGGTGGCGTCCCACTTGGCCGTCGGGGTGTAGGTCGCGGGGTTGCTGGCCTCGGAGTAGAAACGGATCTCCATCTCGTCGGCCTTGTCGACGTCGTCGGCGATGTGCTTCATCACGCAGCCGTTGGTCAGCATGGTCTCGGCGGCCATTGCTTCTTCGCGGTTGGTGATGAGCTCGCCCAGCTCGTCAGCGTCGCGCAGGATGAGGGTCTGCTGGCGCTGCTCAGGGGTGAGCTGAGAGTAGAGAGCCTCGCCGAAGCCACGCTTGCGCAGCTCGTCGAGGGTCAGGACGCGACGGGGAGCCACGAAGGGCGGGGTGTAGCGTTCCATATTGTAGCCGGCGCGCAGGACGGTGACGCCGCCCTTGCGAGGGGCCACGAAGGGCGCCAGCTTCTTGCTGCCGTCACGGAACTCGACGAGCACGTCGTCGGTGGCGAAGATGTCGCTCGCGTCGTTGGTGGGGAAGTAGCGGTCACGCAGGAAGGTCGCAGCAGGGGTGAGCTGCTGCACGGCCATGAGCAGCGTGTGGGTGTCGTAGAAGTTAAAAGGCATTTTGTTGTCCTCCTTCTCTTAGTATTCGATGGCGTCGGAGAGCAGGATGCCGGCCTTGCGCAGCTCCTCCTCGTCGGTCGCATTCAGAGTGTAGCCGCTTGCGACGGCCAGCTTGTTGCGGGCAAAGTGGCCGGTGCGGTAGGCCAGCACTGTCACGTCCGCGGTGGTGCCGACTTCCACGTCCTCGGCGAGGATGCAGTTGGCGGTCAGGGTTTCGTTGGTGGTCGCGGTGGAGCCGAGGATCACCAGCTTGCCGTCGCCGGCGGTGCCGGCAGACAGGGCCAGCACGGTGCCGCGCTTATAGGTGGCCGCGGCGGTGGCCTCCTTGCGGATGGTCACGGTGAGCACGTCAGCGACGGGCTCGTTGGCAACGATCAGGCCGTCATAGCCGACGCTGCCGAGGTTTTCGTCCAGTCTCTTGCTCATTACTTCTTACCTCCGTTCTGAGACTTGGTGGAGTTGTAGAGGCCGACGATGGCGTCCACCTTTGCCTTGTCGTCGTTTTCGCTGCCTTCCTCGCCGCCGTTAGGGGCAGCGCCGACGCCGGCAGCGCCGGACTCGTCGTTGTCAGCCTTGGCGTCCTTCAGGTGCTTGGCGCCGAGGGCCGCCTGCTTCTGCATAGCCTTGAGTGCGAGCTGCTCAGCGGTGCAGGGGGTCTCGCCGTACTTGGCGTCCCTGACGAGCTGCGCGTCGCCCACACTTGCGGCGATGCTGTCGATGGCCTCGATGCGGGCGCGTTCCTGCGTTCTGGCAGTTTCGGCCGCCTGCTGCTCGATCTGAGCCACGACGTCGGGGTGCTGTGCTCTCATTTCTTCGAGGGTCATGGTCTTGTTGTCCTCCTTCTTGGGGCCGTCGTTCTTGGCGGCCGCGTGTTTATTTCCAGCCGCAGGGGCGGCGTGGATGCTGTTGTCGATGGGGATCGTCCCTGGGATGTGTCTGAAGTCCTTGACGTCGTGCCGGATGCCGGCGACGAGGAGCACCTTCTTGTCGGCACTCAGGGTGACGTCGGGGCCTTCGTCTGTGAGCAGGGTGTCGGCAAAGCCGTTGTCAATGGCCTCCTGCCCGACCATCCACGTCTCGCGGGTCATCATGCTGCGGAGCTGGTCGACCTCGAGGCCGGTCTTGGCGTGGTAGATCTCCGCGATGGCCCGCTCGCTCGCGTCGAAGTCCTTCTGGAGCTTCTTCAGGTCTGCGAGGGTGTAGTAGTCGTAGAGCAGCCCGGCGACGCCGTGGATCATCACCATGCTGCCGGGATAGACCTGTACCTCGTCGCCCGCGCAGGCGATGACGCTGGCCGCGCTGGCCGCGATGCCTTCCACGACGACGACCTTGTGGCCGGTCAGGCCCTTGATGGCATTGTGGATGGCGATGCCGGTGTAGAGGTCGCCGCCGCAGCTATTGATCTTGATGGTGATGTTGCTCTTGCCCTTGACGGCCGCGAGATCCTCCATGAAGCTCTCGGGCGCGATGTAGAGGCCGGGCTCGGGCTCGCCCGTCCACCAGTCCACAGGCTGACGGCTCACGACGTCGCCGTAGAGGGTGATCTCGCCCTCGTCGTCGCCGATGCTGGCGACGTTCCAGAACTTGATCGGCGCGCCCGCAGTCTGAGGCCCGGCGCAGAGCCGGGGAGTGTTATGCGTTCTCATGCTTGTCTCCTTCCTTGATGCTTTTGATGGCCTCGGCGACGATCGCCTCCCGCAGAGCTGCGGAGACTGTGCCGCTGGCCGCTGTGCTCTGGTCGACCTGCCCCTGCGCTGCGCGCAGCTTCTCGTTTTCCCGAGTGAGCTGGTCGACGTTGGCGTCCCACTGACCGCCGTTGAGTCGGATGGTCGCCTGCTCTCTGGTCGTGATGCCTTCGCCGATGGCGAGGATCTCGGCTGTGATCTCCTTCGTCGGGTCGAGCTGTCCCTGAGAGGGGCCGATCCACTCGGCGCCGAGGTATGCGGCGCGGATCGCCGGATCTGCGAAGAAGCCCGGGGCGCTGATGCGGCCGCGGGCGACGGCTTCAGAGAGCCAGATCTCATATACCGGCGTGCAGAAGTCATCGACAAACCACTTGCGCCTCATGCGGAACGCCTTCCACGCCTCCATCAGGGCGGCGCGGCTGGCACTGTACGAGCTGTTGAAGCTCTTGAGCAGAAGGTCGGCCGGGATCTCGAGTGCCGCGCCCACCTGTTCACAGATGGCGCGCAGGAATGCGTTGAAGCCACTGGCCGGCCGCTTGGGGTCTGCAAAGGTCACGTCCTCTCCGGGCTCCATGATGTTGATCTGGCCGGGGCCCATCTCGTACTCATTAGGATCTCGGCTCACCTCCGGCAGGCTGCTCCCGACCTCGTTGAACGGATTGTCACCGGCGCCCGCCTCGGTCTTGATGAAGGCCGTGAAAAACGACTCGACGACCGCCGCAGTCAGCTCGCTCTCGGTGTAGCGGCGAAGCTGGAGCAGGGGCTCGATGACCTGCGCGAGATAGCTGACGCCGCGGTATTGATCCGGGCGCTCGCTCTCCATGACGTGCAGGATGTTCGGCAGGCCAGTCCGCTCGCCGTATGCCTGAACACGGGCCCACGTCGTCGTCGTGCTGCCGAGCTCGAAGGGGTAGGTGCTGCGGATGTGGTACGCCTCGATCTGGCCGTCGTCGTTCACCTCGACGCCGTCGTAGATGGTGTTGCCGTTGGCCGCCTTGCCGGTGGTCAGCAGCATCGGGGTGATGATGCCGGAGGTCGTTGGCGTGGCGACTCGGTCGGCCTCGATCAGATGCAGGCGTAGCGAGTAGGGCGTGAGCGGCGTCGGCTCGTACTGCTTCACGACGGCGAACACGTCGCCGCTGACCAGCCACGAGGAGAGTGCGAGCTGCTGCATGGCTGCGAAGTTGTTGACGCCGGTGGCGTCGCACGCCCTTTTGTTCTCAGACCAGAGAGCGAACTCACGCTCGGCCTGAGCCTGCCATGCGTCGGCGGCCTCCTGCGTCATGCCGAGCGCCTCGCGGTCGATCCGACTCTTGAGCTGGAGGCCGATGCCGACGACGTTGGTGCGGTTGGTGCGGATGGCAGAGGTGGCGATCGGGGCCGCCATGTAAAGCATCCGGGCACGCTGCCGCAGGGTGTAGTTGTTGGCGTCGATGTCCTCCTTCGGGCTGCCGCTCATAGCTCTGAAGCCCTTGGTCGCCTTCTTGTGCCAGCTCGCGCCGGCGTCGCCGTAGCCCTTATTCACAGGGCGCGGCTGCTGCCGCCTGTTCTGTGGGCGGCTTCTGCTTTTTCTTTTGCTGATGGTGCTCACCTCCTTCATGGTGAAGATGGCCGAGTCGGGAGAAAAGGAGCGAAAACTCCCGGCGTCGGCCTATGAAAAAAGCCCCTTTCGGGGCTTCTTTCACCAGTCTCGGGGCACTACTCCCACAGCTTTTCGCGGCTTCTCGCCGTTCAGTGCGGCCTCGAGGGCTTCGATGTCTGCCTCGAGCTGTTTGATGGCGGCCCGGATGGATCCGAGGTCGGTGTTGTAGCGGGCCAGATTGCGCGAGCCGATGCCGTAGCTCTGGACGCCTCCGTCCAGCATCTCGGCCTCTCGCTTCAGGTAGAGCTCCAGCCGGTTCCTCTTGATGGAGAGCTGGTACTCGATTTGTTCGCGGGTCTTTCTCATTGTGGTGTGTCCTCCTTACCAGTCGTCGAAGGCGTCGGCCCGGTTGTGCCGTTGCCGCTGCCGTCGCTGCTGCGGGGCCTTCGGTTTTTCCTCCAGCCCTTGCAGGCGGCGCTCGATGGCGTCCATGTCGGGGTTGATGATCTTGAGGCCGGCGTTGGCGTAGTCGCGGCAGTCGAGGGCCTCGTTGCGGTTGTGCCCGGGCAGCTTCTCCCACGCCCAGCGGTCGCCGCGGCGCGTGTGCGTGAGCACCAGCTTCTCGGAGAGGAGCCCGTTGAAGAAATTGAGGTCATAACCGGCGTCGGGGTGCCAGTTGAAATGGCAGTATTTTGGCCCGGGCTCCTGCACCTTCAGATTAGCCATGATCGTCGCCTTGCCGGCGTCGACGCCGATGGTGTAGAGCCAGCAGGTGATCCGCTTGTTGTCGCGGATCGGCACCTTGCTCGGGGGCGAGACGAAGGGGATGCCGTCGCCGCCCTTGCCCTTGATGGCAAAGACGCGCTTGCCGACGCGGGCCCGGCACGCCTCATAGACCTCTTGGGTGAAGTGGCCGCCGGAGTCGACGCAGGTGATGGAGATCTTCAGGCCGCGGCCGTTTTTGAACTTGTAGACGTGGTCGACCACGTCGTCGAGTCGCTGCCAGACCTCCGGGGTGTCTGGTCGGCCCATGATGTAGCCCTTGACGACGCCCCACGTCTCGCCGTACTTCCCGTGGCCGACTACCTCGTATTCGAGGCGGTTGTCCTGAGTGTCGACGCCGCAGGTCAGCACGAGCACGCCGTCAGGCAGCTCCACAGGGGTGCCGTCCGGGCGGGTGCCGTAGTCCTCACGGCGGGCGAGCATGGTGTCCTCGTCCTCGAGGTCGCCGCGATCTTCCCACAGTTGGCCGAGCAGGGTGTTGTAGACGACCTTGAGGCGCTGCGGGTCATCCTTGGCGTCGAGGAACTTGAGGACGATCTTCTCCCACGGAGTCCACGGACTCGAGAAGGCATTGAGCCAAAAAGAACGGACGCCCTTCTTGTAGGCGTCCGGGTTGTCGGCGATCCACTTGGCAGGCTGCTTTCGCATGGTGTCCTCGGGGATCAAGCAGCCGCACGCCGGGCAGCTCCACGAGACGCCGCTCTTGAGGCTCCACGACTTTTTCCCGCGGATCCTCTTGACCTCCGGGTCGAAGTGGATATTGTCGAACACGATCTCGCTGTACTCCCCGCACTCGGGGCAGCGGTGGCACCAGCGTTCCTGCGTGCCTTGGTAAAAACTCGTTTCGATGTTGCTGTTGCCCTTGATGGTCGGGGTGGAGACCTCGACCGCCTTGGCGTTGTAGAATGTGGCCTGACGTGCTTCGGCCAGCGCCCACGGGTCGCCCTCGGTGCCGGCGCTGGTCGCCCAGCGGTCGCGCTCGTCGCCGATGATATAGCGGGCAGGCGTGGAGGACAGAGCCGAGGCGCTGTTGGAGCCGGTCAGGGTGAGCATCCCGCCCGGGAACGACTTCTGGAGGATTGTGTTGCCACTGTCCTTGGCCTTGACGTCGTGCACCTTCGCCTTCAGGGGCTTGCTGTCGCGGATCATAGGGGCCACGCGGAGGCGGCTGAACTTCCGGGCGTCGTCGATGGTCGGGTGGACGTAGAGGATGCTGCCGGGGTCTTGGTCGATGATGTAGCCGATGATGTTGAGCTCGAGCTCAGACTTGCCGACCTGAGAGGCGGCCACCATGACTATTTTGTGCACCTTCGGATCCGTAAAGGCCCGCATGGGCTCCTCGAGGTACGGGGTGCGCTTGGTACGCCACGGGCCGGCCTCGGCTGAGCTTTCCGGGGAGAGGCGGCGGTGCTTGTCGGCCCACTCGTCCACGGTCAGGCTCTCAGGTGGGGCGAAGCGTTTGACCGCTCCGGCGATGGCGGTATTGAGCTTCGCGGCGGCTTTTTTAGTCGTCCGCGTCATCGGCGAGCTGCTCGCTCCAGCCTTCCCGATCCCTTACTCGCCGGGCGTACACCTCGGGATCGTATTTATAACCGGCCAGCTCCGTCAGGATCTTGTAGACCTCTGTGCGGATGATCTCAGACGCCTCGGCGGGTGTTGCTGCGCCGGTGACGTCGACGGCCAGACGGCCCGGCAGGGCCACGAGCATCGACCTGATATTGTAGACGAGGTCGGTCATCACAGCCTCGACGTCCTCGCTGCGGTGCATGGTGCCCTCGAGCTCACTGAGCTGGAGGGCGGCGATGTCTGCCTTGCTGCGCTTGAGGTCGGCCTCGGCCTCGAGCCGGCGCCCTTCGATCTCGGCGTCCTTTTTGGACGGCTCCCGGCCATTGGCCTTGGCCGTCAGGTATCTGATGTACTTCTGGATCGTCGGCAGCAGGTCATAGCGGTTGGCGTTGCCTTCCTTGACCGCGGTGATGACGCCATCCTTGGTGAGCTGCTGCACTCGGCGGGGCGTCATGTCGAACAGGGCCGCGATGGTCTTGCTGTCGACGAGCTTGTTGTTGGCTGTCTCTTATACACATCTCCGAGCCCACGAGACACTCGCTAATCTCGT
>ENA-UAJJ01000343-UAJJ01000343.1-human-gut-metagenome-genome-assembly--contig:-NODE-343-length-7325-cov-11.256121_pt1 | contig 7325 bp, 8 predicted proteins | sample MGYA00244425_ERZ654405 | MGnify/ENA primary metagenome ERZ654405 (study PRJEB26926, sample SAMN06165031) | human gut metagenome | biome: ENVO:00009003; feature: ENVO:2100002; material: ENVO:00002003...
AATAAAAAAGTGAATAATCTCTCATTTTATATTCCATTCCTATATCCGTTTTGTTATATGATTTTCCGTTACTTCGCAGGTAACGGAGGAATTTTCCGTGCAAACATAATCGTTTTTCTATAAATGAGCAAATAATAATGCTGTTTTTTTATAATTAATCGAAAAATCTGCATTTAAGCGCACTTTTTTGTTAATGGAATTGTTGTTGCCCCAGCTATTAGCGTATTTGTACGTGTGTTCTGTATTACAGAGGAGTTACCCTTATACATATTATAAATAAGAATTGTATAATTAAAATTGAAGATGAAAGAGATTACCTTACAAGAAATGCTGTCAACTATTATTGGAGAGCTTCGGAAAAATGGAAGATGGGGAACAGCCCATATTTACCAATCCACATTGAATGTGTTTTCCGTATTCAACAACTATCAGAATTTGCATCTGCGCAAACTGAATTCAGTGGTTTTAAAACGTTTTGAAATGTACCTGCGCCAACGGGATTGTAGTTGGAATACCGTTTCCACCTATATGAAAGTCATCCGTTCGGCTTATAACCGAGCTGTAGATTTACGATATGTCCGTTATATTCCCAGGTTGTTTGAACATGTGTATACGGGAACTAAAGCGGACAAGAAAAGAGCATTGGAAGCTTCGGATATAGGAGCTTTAGTTTGCGAGACAGAGATGGATTTGTCCAAAAGGATTCCCTCCTCGAGACTTCAAAAAGCAAAAATGCTATTCGTGTTTATGTTTATGATGCGTGGTCTTCCGTTTGTCGATTTGGCTTTTTTGCGTAAGAAAGACTTGCAAGGTAACGTATTATCCTATCGTAGAAGAAAAACTGGTCACACCTTGCGGGTACTTCTGTCCCCTGAAGCCTTGCAGTTGGTACGCATGGTGTCCAATAAGGACGAAAACTCACCTTATTTATTTCCAATATTACATAGCAAGGAGGGTACCGAAGCGGCTTATAAAGAGTATCAATCAGCTCTGAGACGTTTTAACTATCAGTTATCAACTTTAAAAACACATTTAAACATGAGTTCACATCTTAGCTCGTATTCGGCAAGACACACATGGGCTACAATGGCATATTATTGCGAGATTCACCCTGGAATTATTTCCGAAGCGATGGGACACTCATCGATAAATGTTACTGAAACCTATCTCAAACCCTTCAACGACAAGAAGATTGATGAGGCAAATGAGAAGGTAATTTCTTTTGTGAAAAGCAATGGAATTTCGGCATAGTTTTTTTGCTTTTTATTGATAGAATAGTCTAAATATGTACTTATTTATTCCTCCCGCAAGAGACTTCTCTTGAAGGGAAGGATCGCCTTGTTTGTTTCTCAGCCACCTTTTCTTATGTCAAAGTACTACAAAATAAGACTTTATATTTTCCCCTGTCTTGCAAACCTTTTGAGTCTCTTTCACCTCAATCTTATTTCTTAGTCCTATTATAAGAATTCCACCTATAAGCCCCTCCTTATCTTTATTCATTTAAAATATTATAAACAATTATAGATGTATCGAAACTGTATTAAACATGTTTTTATACAATTGATTAAATATAGATTCCCGTTACCTGCGAAGTAACGGAAAATTTTAACAAAAAAAATAAGAGAAAGTAATACCAAATATGCGAGATTATTCACTTTTTATTTTTTAAAATTTATAAATTTAAAGTTTTCAATTATAAACATAAGTATGTTCTTGTTCAGTGTCTTAATGGCCGGTACTGCAGGAACTTTCACGTCTTGTAAGGACTATGATGACGACATCAAGGACTTGCAGGGACAATTGGATAAGAAAGCTTCACTTGATGAATTGAACTCTAAATAAGTACTTTGGAGACTTCTATCGCTGAAGCCAGAACTGAACTTCTAATGTTAAAACAGCAGCACAAGAAGCATTGGACAAAGCAGGACAAGGTGGGGCTTCTTCTGAGGACGTTGCAGCCTTGAAGTAAGCTTTAGAGGATGCAAATACAGCTCTACAGAAACAAATCACAAGCTGGCTTCTCTGGATGCTGTAGACAAAAATATTGCAGATCTGAAGACGGAATTACAGAAAGATTTCATCTCCGATGCAGATTTGAAGGAACTCGCAACTAAGGTTGAAAAATTGAGCGTAGAAGTGATGACCTTGATTGGTCATCGTTTGACAAGTCTCACATTGATTCCGACTACATACATCAATGGTATTCCTTCTATTGAATTACTGTCATTGCAGTATACTCCGCAGGTTTATACTGCTGTAACAGGCCATCAAGACAATGCGAACCCGAGAGATCACGGGCAACTTCGCCCTGTTTTGGACCACAAACCAGTAGCTAATGCCAAATCCCTTAATATCTCTACAGAAAAGAACAAGGTTAGCTACAAAATGAGTCCAAGCATCGGTGTATTGAAAGATGATATTAAACTCTCGCAGTTCGAAGGCATCAAATCTCAGAATGTAACCAAGTCTACTCCTGAAGTCTTGGAGAATGCACTTATCGAAGTAGTAGATTATAGTGTAGATGGTGGCATTTTGACTATACAATACAAGCATTAGACGTTTTACCTATCTCCCTACGCAAGTGTAGATGGTGGCATTTTGACTATACAATACAAGGAGAACAAGGGATATCTGAATGAAAAAAATCAGTACATATGGCTCTGCACATGGAGAAGGTAAGCTTGAAACATTCTGGATGGCTTCTCTGCCCCCCCTATTGCTGACAAGAATCTGACAGATGAAGAAGAAAAGGCCGGTAAAGAAGTGTATGTAAGTTCTGAATACAGCCGTATCGAAGAATCTATAGTATTCCCTTATTTGGCTAACAAGCATATTGACTTCTCAAAAATATCTGGCAATTTTGCTGACGAAGAACAAAATGGCAAATATGTTCACTATCATGACTCTATTTGCTTGTACAAATCAGGAAATGAAGAGCTGGTAGACGTTAAGCAAGCATATGACGAACCGCTTGATTTGAGAACACTGGTAACAGTATGCTATACTTATGCAGAAGACGAACATGGTAGCCACAAGGAATTGAGCAACTACCCCGACTATGGTCTGGAGTTCCGTTTTGCTTTGGCAAAAGCCAAGTATCTGCAGGGTGACCGGAAGACAGACGAACAAGAATTCGGCCGTATCTTGTCTGATGGTTATACTCTGAAGCCTGAAGTTTATGACGTAGAGTTGGGAGACAACGAATATTCCAAAACTTCTATCGGTCGTGAGCCTATCATTCGCGCTGAGTTATGGGATAAGAACAATGGTAACATGATTGCAGTTCGCTACATTAAGATCTGTTGGACTGGTGAAAAGGATCAGACTATTGCTGCTATCACATTCCCGAACGACACTGTAACTTGTCATGACATGTTCCAGCAGCTGTTCTTTAAGGAAATGAACGAGAAGATCTATCATATGGTTAAGTTCGATAGTGGACAGAGTATGAGTAAAACTCAGTTCCATAACATCTACAAGGACATCGAAATCCTTGAACTTAGAAAAGATGGTAAGAAGATTGACCTCAGCACATTGGCAGAGTCTACAGATGCTTTGAATGACTGGGAAGAAGGAGCAAATAAAGTTGGTAAAGACGGCGGTGAACTCATCAATAATAACAAAGAACTTGTATTCGGTTTCTTACAGGATGCTGAGGACAATACTTCTTTCAACTTGGTTTGGCTATGAATCCGAAGACTGTTGGTACATTGGCTTACAATGCTGCAAACAAGACTTATGCTTCTACATTTGAAATTGATGTTAAGTACGTTGACGGAACTGGTTTGAATGATGACATCAAGCAGACAATTGTTGTTCCTGCACAGAAGTTTGCATACCAAGGTACTTTCTGGAAGAATGGTAAGGGTGAAGGTGTCTTCAATGTGAATCCGATTGTTTACACTACTGCAAATGACGGTGGAACACAGAAAGACCCGCATGTATATCCGGGTACTCCAGACGGTTGTGAGCTTAAAGACTATAGCCACATCGAAGCTGACTTGGTTAATGGCTTTGTATATAAACCGACCAAAGAAAAACCAGCCAACTTGGCCCAATTCATCCAGTATATTCGTGAGTGTGCAGAGGTTAAGTTTATCTTTGACGAAACACGTATGAAAGACCTGACTACTTATCCGCATTTGAAAGACTTTGTCACAAGCGATGACCAAACCCAATTGTGGTATAAGACTAAAGGTACAGCAAAAGACGAAGTTGTAGGTGACAACAGCAACATCGGTAGAACGGATGCAGGAATTAATGATTATATACAATCTAACGATTTGGCTGCCACTATCAATAACCTGATGGGTGCTGATGCTACAGAAAACAAAAAGAACTTGCCTTGGAATTATGATGAAAAATTAGGTAATAGCGTAAATGAATGCTCCAGTATCATCCGTCTCCACGAAAAAGATGACTTGAACGGTACTGATGCCGCCCTCAAGTTGATTGGCAAGGAAGTTCCTGTACAGCTAGTTGTTGCATACAATGACTTCAATGTTATTCCAGTTCAAGAATTTGAGGTACACTTCATCAACCCGTTGACTATTGACGGTTCTATCAGCGACAACTTCGTTGATGCTGAAATTGACGGTAGCTTCTTGAGCGTTGCCAAGAACTTCACATTCACTGACTGGAATAATAAGCCGGTAGCTGCTGCTGTAGCTGACAAGGCCACTGGTGATGAAGTTTATGCACATGCTTTGTATGACTACTATGCTGTGCGTGAAGTTAAGTTCTTGACTGATAAGACCACTACCAGCTTGGCTTGGAATGCTGCAACCAGCACTTATGAGCATAAGGAGGGTACTACTGACGGTAAGTTGCCGACCAATGCTTCATTGAAGATGATGAACTGGGATGAGACAAAAGCTAAGTCTACTGCTACAGAAGCTAAAGCTGACCCGACTCACTTGGCATACTTCAACAACCATGGTACTCCGGTTAACGTTGACTACAACATGTTCCTGACTGTAAATGTCAACTACAAGTGGGGTGTATTGAGCAAGGATAACCTGAAAGTCATCGTTAAGAAGGCTGCCGGTACACCGAGTGCCAAATAATTAAAAAGAGATTCTTGATATAATTTAATAAAAGGGACGTCCTCTTGCAGGACGTCCTTTTTTTCAATCTTTCATTTATAAATATCAGATATGAAGAAAATACTATTCATTTTGACCGTGTCAGTTTCACTCATCTGCTTTTCTTCATGTAAGAAGTCAGCAGCTACACATCCTTTTCCAGGCAAATTCATCACTGAAACCGGTATCCAATTCAACCTTCGATCCGACTCCACCACCTTGATTCAATATGATGATTCCAGCTCTTACGAGAGTACATGGAGAGCCTATAATCAAGGAGACACACTAAAGTATGCCACTATTGAGTTTGCCGGTTACTTTAACTATTATTATCTGCGTAATGGTAAACTCTATCGCAATGAACATAATATGATACGTCAAGTTCTTGGTGAAGAAATTGAATATCAAGATTAAAACAGAAAATAGCTATTGCTATTCCTCTATTCTTGGGATGAGGAAAAGAATAGCCATTTCATATGATAGTTAACCACACACTTCTATTAATAATCATTTTATGATTATCATCTAATGATTATTGTGATATTTTCTATATATTTGCGTGTAAACTCAATAATCATATGAAAAATCCATTTGTTACGAACGGCTATGTGTCACCAGAATATTTCTGTGACAGAGAGAAAGAAACGACTAAAATCGTCTCACTTTTGACGAATGAGAATAACATAGCCTTGATTTCCCCACGCAGATTAGGCAAAACAGACTTGTTGCGGCATTGTTTTGGACAGCCGGAAATCAAGGAGCATTATCACACTTTTATCATCGACATCTATGCCACAAGCTCTGTACGCGATTTTGTGAATGTTTTCGGCAAGGCTGTACTGGATGAATTACGTCCAAAAGGTAAATCCGTATGGAGTACCTTCCTGAATGTCCTGGCCTCTCTTCGCTCCGAAATAACATTCGACATGAATGGGCAGCCTACGTGGGGAATCGGTCTGGGAGCTATAACCAATCCCTCTGCAACATTGGATGAGATATTCTCCTATCTGAACAATGCCGGAAAACCATGCCTAATCGCCATCGATGAATTCCAGCAAATAACCAAATATGCAGACGATCCCAACATAGAAGCGGCATTACGGACACATATACAACGCTGTTCCAATGCCCACTTTGTCTTCTCCGGGTCCCATAGGCATCTGATGGGGGCAATGTTTACTTCTCCGACACGTCCATTCTATCAATCAGTTACATTGATAAACCTGCCTCCCATTTCTGTTGATAAATACGCGGAGTTCTGCCTTAAGCACTTTGAGCGGGCAAGCAAACTCTTAGATACATTGGTAATAACAGAGTTATATGAACGCTTCAATGGTATAACTTCGTATATGCAGAAGGTTATGAACATTTTATTTTCCATGACCGGAACTGGAGAAATATGTATTCCCTCAATGATAGATACTGCCATTAACGACCTTCTAGACTTTTCTGCCGACACCTATGATGCCTTATTATATCAGATGCCCGAAAAGCAGCGTATTGTATTTATGGCAATAGCAGCAGAGGGAAAAGCTAAGGCTATCTCAAGTGGTGGCTTTGTACGTAAATACAAGTTGCAATCTGCAAGTTCTGTCTCTTCAGCTGTAAAAGGACTGCTAGAAAAAGACTTTATTACGTATGATAAAGGTATTTACCAGGTATATGATCAGTTCTTCCAACTTTGGTTGCAAAGGAACAAGCTTTAATGGTTTCTTTCTTGAATCTTATATTCATTCAATTTATTTGTAATTGCAGGGCAAACCATTTATAAATAATTTAGAAATGAGCAGAAATGAAATTACCTTACAAGAGATGTTCTCCTCAGTCATCGGGGAACTCCGGGAAAGCAGCAGGTGGGGGACGGCACACATCTACCAGTCAACGGTGAATGCATTCTCGGCATTCACCAAATGGCAACCGATGTCCATGTGCAAACTGAGCCCGACCGTACTGAAGAGATTCGAAAACTTCCTCAGGCAGAGGAATTGTAGTTGGAATACGGTATCCACCTATATTAAAGCAATACGTTCGGTTTACAACCAGGCGGTGGACAGAAAGCTGGTGCGATATGTACCCAGGCTGTTTGAGCATGTGTATACCGGCACACGGGCAGATAGGAAAAAGGCGCTCGAAGCTTTTGACATAGGCTCTTTGGTGCGAGAGACGGAGATGAGCCTGCAGACCGATAATTCTCCCAACACCCGACAGAAAACAAAAATTTTCTTTGTATTGATGTTTATG
>ENA-UAJJ01000348-UAJJ01000348.1-human-gut-metagenome-genome-assembly--contig:-NODE-348-length-7178-cov-3.825214_pt1 | contig 7178 bp, 7 predicted proteins | sample MGYA00244425_ERZ654405 | MGnify/ENA primary metagenome ERZ654405 (study PRJEB26926, sample SAMN06165031) | human gut metagenome | biome: ENVO:00009003; feature: ENVO:2100002; material: ENVO:00002003...
CTGCAACACACTCTTTAACCTTTACTGCACGGAAATCTGACTTGCTGAATGTATCGAAGTCTACTTCTTCCTCAAATAAAGGCTCAATCTTTACATTAGAGAAATCAATCTTCTCCGGCTCAGCTTTTACCTCTTCTGAAGGCTTAGAACTTACGCCATTTTCATCCTTTACGCCACCAATGCTCTTCATTGTCGGGAGCTTTTTCGCTCCTGCTGTAAAGAGCTGTAAGATGATTTACATTTCTTTAAATCATTATAATATTTTCTTTAGCAAGCTGTACTAAAACAACCAAATTTGCAGTCTTTTTTGGTCATATATTAGTCATATTAAATTTTTTTGGTCAATTGCCTAGCCCTCAAATCAGAGGACTCTTTTCTATATTATATTGTTGTTTCTAAAACACATCCATGTTCTTGGCAAGTTTCTCCAAAGCCTCTCTAGTAACCTCCGGATTTGCCTCCGCATAAATGTTCATGGTTGTGCTGACATCAGCATGTCCCATTACTTCTTGAATAACTTTTACATTGGTTTCGTTTTCACAAAACCTTGAAGCAAATGTGTGTCTAAAAATGTGACATGAAAACCTGGGCAACATTATAGGTTCTCTCTTCTTTTTCTTTGCCTCTACCTCTTCTTCGGCATTGTGAGTATCAACGATTCTCTTGATTGCACGATTTACTGCCTGCGGATTATGTGGATTTCCAAACCGATTAGTAAATATAAAGTTTGTCATTCCATCAACCTCTGCAACACAAAAACCTTCTTCATACTGGCGCTGATATTCAGACTTGAGCACTTCATACACCGGTCCCATCATTGGAATTGTCCTTATTCCTGCTTCTGTTTTAGGTTCTGAAACCCGGAACTCACACTTGAATGAATTATCAGATCTTGTGTAATAGGTAAGACTATGGTTAATATTGATTGTTCGTTTCTTCATATCAACATCGTCCCATCTGATGCCTATTGCCTCACCGATTCTACATCCTGTTCCAAGCAGAAATACAAAAAACGGATACCAATGGAAGAAAAACGGATTCTTCGCAACATAGTCAATAAATTCTCTCTGCTGCTCTACTGTCAGTGCTCTTCGACTCTTTCTAGCACCACCATTTCTTTTTTTCACCTCGGCATAAGCTCCATCTACATGATTTCTTCTTATTTACTTGCCAATCCTTCTATCTTTTTTATAAGCTCATTTGACTTCTTGGCTGTGATAAATTTTGCAGACTGCACAGAATCAACCAATAATTTTAATTCTGCAAGTTCAAACTGTCTGTTACCTATATGATAGGAATATGTCCTGTCTTCCTGCGTTCCTATAACATCCAGACCATACACTCTTAAATTTTCAATGTCATTATATAAGCTTTTGCGCTCCGCACTTATATCATACGCAGCGAGTGCATCTATAATCTCCGGCATAGTAATACTGTGCGTTTCATCAGTCCGCTCCAGAAGAATTTTCATAAGATATATCAGTTTCAATTTCTGATTTGATGATTTAGGCATATAGCACCTCCAAACTCCCCGATAAAACTAAAAACTTTTCTTATATGATACCATAAACAACCATATAAGAGAAGTTCCTTCATTCCTGCAAGTCCTTATGTCGGTACACTATTATATTTTTTCTGCATTTGCTACTTTGCAGAGCAACATATCACAATTAAAACCAGTACTATAATAGCAATTATTAATAAAACAGGCTGGGTAAATAACCATAATACTGCGAATAGCAATACAAAAAATCCTACAAATTTACCGATTGCAGCTATTCCTGAATAATCCCCATCACAAGCGGCAATGATTGAACCAACAACAAATATTAAAATAAACGTCAATATATGCATAACTGCCACCTCCGTAAATGTTCTATTTAACTCATTTATCATGCATCTGTTCCTTATGCTTTATTTATAGCACTTTATACTGTCCAATAATCATCCCTTGTATATCGAATTAATGTTCTGTATTGCAACAAATCGGTATTAAAAAAGGACGCAGAATCTCTCCCACGTCCTCGCTTTTATCTGGCTTTTTCTTCCATTGCCTTCGATACTTCCTTATATGTCGCTTCCTGCTTTACCTCACCCACACCTCTTGCCTCAAATTCATCTGCATTATACTGATACTCCTGTGGCTCAGCGACCATCAGTATATATACAATCTCTGCTTCCACTCGCTCAGCTTCTACCCTCTCCAGCTCTGTATGTTTCTGCGCTTTCGTATTCTCCATATGCTTTTCCTTATCAAGCTGCACATTCATAACCAGATTATCCAGCTTGTCAATAGATGCATCCAAATGAAGTTCCATTGATACAAGCATCTTTTTCACTGCTTTCATCGGAGCAAGTACTGCCTTTGTAATGGGATGTTTCTGCTCTTTCTGAGAATAATCCACCTCCGGCTTGTCAGCAAAAGTGCGGAATGCATTGGCTACTGTCTGCCCTGCTTCACGAAATCCTTTTGCAAGAAGTGCTGTCTTTGCTATATCCTTATCTGTGGTCTTGATTGCACCTCTTACATTCTCTCGAATATCCAGAAATCTTTTCTTAATTCCTAAGAACTCAGATACCCTGTATAATGCAGCTCTTCCCTTTTCCTTTGCTTCTTCGACTATGCCCTTAGCAGTAGATTTGACCTGTTCTTTCACTTCTAATACCTGTGACTTTATCTGCTCACATCTGGTATTAAGTCGCTCCTGTGCTTCTGACAATGCCTTTTTTGCATTATTGACAAGTGTATCTTCCTGCATTTCTTTGATCTGGTTCTGCATGTTGGTGAGTTCTTCCGTCATGGAATCAATCTTTTTCTCCAGTCCGTCCACATAGCTGCATATCTCAAATACATCATTTGCCTGCTCTTTCATGGCATTCTTCTTTAACAATTCGAGAAGTTCCCTTACGACCTCCTCATTGGTAAGTGTTTTTCCTGCTTCCATATCCATTCTGTTTCCTCCATTCTGTAAAAGGGGCAGCCTTGGCCGCCCCTGTACTCTGATTACTGATTATCGAAAGGGCGTCGCCTCTTTGTCCTTCTCTTTATCGGGATTGCCATGATGTTTCTCTGCACTTTCTCTTGCCTTTTCGTTGCTCTTATCCTTTGCTTTCTCATATTCAGAGATAATCTCATTATAGAGTTTTTCCCTGAAATCCTTTGTGACCGGATAGCAGACATCTTGATAGATTGGCTTGCCCTGCTCATCCACCTGCTTTGTCTTATAAGAAGGCATTGATACAAAGATTTTCTCTTTACCCTGCACGATATTGATATTATTTACGATGAAACTGTTTTCAAAATAAATGCGTGCAAGTCCTTTGATGTTACTACCTTCCCTCTCATAAGGTGTCACAGTTACGGAAAACTCCGGCATTTCCTGTGTACGCTCCTGCTTCTGTGTCTCCTCTTTCTCCGGTTCCTTAATTCTTGCATAGGCATCAAGGATATTGGTATAGAGTTCCTCTCGAAACTCTGCAGTGATAGGATTGCACACATCCTTATAAATCACACCATTGCTTTCATCTCGCTCATTGGAACGGTATCTAGGCATTGATACAAAAAGCTCTCCCTTGTCCTTATTCTCAAGGATTGCAATATTGGTAATCTTAAATGAATCACCGAATACTACTGTTGCAAATCCCTTGATATTGCTGCCCTCTTTTGCTCTTACTTCGTTTACTTTAATTGAATACTTCATATGCTATTCCTCGCTTTCTTTTTGTTCTTTGTTTTGCTCCGGTATGATAAGCTCACACCAAAGCTGTTCTATCTGTTCACAAGACAATCTGCCATTAAGCCAGTTGCCAAGTGTAACAACCATTCCGTCCTGCTCATAGTAGAGCCACTCCTGTGTTTCGATGTTCCCCTCATATACAATAGTCACATCAAAATCAGGCATAAATAATCCTTCCTCATCATCCCATACACAGGCTATCCCCTGTCTGAGTGTCAGATTCAGGCTTTCGACATACACAGACCAGCCGCTTACGACTATCTGAAAGTCATCATCAATCTCAGCAATATCATCCTCGATGTCAATTAGCTCTTCCATTTCTGCTACTGCCTCTTCTATCTCACCTAACCGGTATCTCTTATTCATCCATCACCGCCTCCTTGTAAATACACCTGACCACAAAACGCATGGTTCCTTTCTGGGAACAGGTAAAAAGAGTTAGTTCTTTTTCTGTACCCTGTGTCTTGATGCTGTTATCATACGGATTTACTACCTCTGTCTCTGTTACCTCATAGATGTGTTTCAGTCCCTTTTTGTCGGTTATCATCACTTCACCGCCTATGGATAGCTGCTTCAGCGGTGTAAAAAATGTGCCATATCTGCTGCCATTGTGACCGCATAACACACAGTTGCCACTCTCACCGATTCCTGCTGTTTCTTCTATATGACCAATCCCGGCATTAAGCACTTTACTTGTGGTTCCTTCCATTACCGGATACCTGATATCTAAGCCCGGTATCTCAATGATGCCGATAACACCGCCTTCTTTAAGAATGGCTTCATCCTCTTTACTAATGGAGGTTTGCTCTTCCTCCACATCTGTTTCTTCATCGTAATCATCCTCCAATGTCTGCTCAAATTCACTTATGAGCTGTTCTGTCTGTTTTTCTCCGGTTGCCCGCCATAAAAAAGGGACTGCCATAATGGCAATCCCTGCTGTAATCAGTAGTCCTGCGACCACTTTTCTTATGCTCATATTATTCACTCTCCTATCGTGTTCTGCCCTCTCTGTCGGCTGAATAAGTGCCTTTATCCTCAGCTACAATTGCTGCAGCTTCCATCCTGTCATCTGCTTCTCTTTCTTCCTCCGGTCCGCTCAGGTCTGCATCCACAGCCTTTGCGTTCTCAAGGTCAAGCTGGGCATTCAGTTCACACTGTCTTGCCAGCTTTTCTTCCAGCTCCGTGCTGTATGCAAATGGCTTATCATACTCAGTCTTTGATGCTTCAAGGTCATTCTGGTACTGCTCAATCTTCTTTTCTAAGAAATCAATGTTCTCATGGAGTCCATTGAACAGGTTTTCCAGCTTTACCATACTGCCGACAGGACTTGTGGAAAGTTCTGCCTTGTACTCTGTCTTTCCACGAAGCACCATATAATTGATGCCAAGGAAGTTCTTTTCCACAAGCAGTTCAAATCCGTGGAATTTACCGATTGCAGTTGTCTCTCCGGTCTTACACTTGCTGATTGCTTCAAGCATCATGGTTCCACCATCCACACGCTCTGTGTAGGTTGCTTTGCCTATGGTAATGGCAAATTCCGGATTATCAATCAGCTCCTTATCCCTAGCCTTTACATCCTCACGGACATTGGCAAGCTTTTCTGTTGCTGTCTTAATGAGCTTCGGATACTTGATCATAAAGTTGTCCTGAAGTCCATATCTCTGATTGTCATAGGATGCCTTTAAGAGCTTTAATCTCTGGACATCATTGTCAATCTCCATCTTTTCCTTGATCAAGGGATTACCTGTAGCGACTGCCTTAATCTCTGCATAGGAAAGTGTTGCCTCGTCGATATCCTCACAGCTTCGGCTTACAGCCTTACTTGTCATGACCTGACTGATGAATCGCTGCTTATTTTCGACGAGCGACCAGTTGTATGCATCAAAGGTTCCTTTGGTGACATATCTGTAAATTGCAACCTCTTCATTTTCGTTGCCCTGCCTGATGCCTCGTCCTTCCCTCTGTTCAATGGAGCTTGGCTTCCACGGGCAGTCCACATGATGCATTGCAACAAGGTGTGTCTGCACATTTACACCTGTTCCACACTTGTCCGTTGAACCGATAAGAACTTTCTTTTTACCTGTCCTCATCTCCTTGAAAAGTGCGTCCCTCTGTGCATCCGTCTTGGCATCATGGATAAATGCTATCTCATCTGCCGGAATACCATACTGGATAAGTGTTTCCTTCAGATAATCATAAATGGTGAAGTCCTTATCCGGTCCCGGTGTGCCGATGTCCGAAAAAATAAGCTGGCAGCCTATATGACCATTGGCATTTCCTTTCTCATATTCTTTCCAGACATTTTCTGCTACCTTATTGAGCTTTCCATCCGGATTGTTCGGTGCATCCTTATCAATCAGCCTTGCATCGGTTCCCAGAAGTCTTGCCTCATGGGTAATCTTCAGGAAGTTATCCTCGCTTGGATCAACTCCACCGCCTCTGATACGCTCTGCCCTCACAACAAAATCTTCCATGACCTGCTTTACATACCAGTCAGGCTCCGACTCCACTATGATAGGCTTGCCGCCTCTGAGGGCTGGCACATCAAGGTCAAGCATGTCTGCGGTCTGCACATCAGCTACTTCACGAAAGATATTCATAAGCTCCGGCAGATTTGTAAACTTATTAAATCTGCTCTTAAAGCGGAATCCGCTTCCCTCTACAGTAAGTTCAAGTGCTGTTGTCACTTCACCAAAGTTTGCTGCCCATGAATCAAAGTGATAAATCCCCATCTCTTCAAGTGCCGCTTTCTGTAAGTAAAGCTGCATGACATACATCTCACACATGGTATTTGATATCGGTGTACCTGTTGCAAATACAATGCCCCTGCCATCATTTATCTCTGACAGGTACTGGCATTTAAGCTGCATATCCGTTGACTTCTTTGCCCCCGAACTGCTGATACCGGACACATTATTCATCTTGGAAAAAATCGCAAGGTTCTTAAAATTATGTGCTTCGTCTACCATGATAGAATCCACGCCAAGCTCCTCAAAGGTTATAAGATCATCCTTTCTGCTCTCATCAGATAGAGATTTCAGCTGTTCCTCCAGCTTTTTCTTCTGGCTTTCCATCTGTTTTACAGTCCATCTTTCTCCATTACGCTCCTTCATCTCATCAATCGCATAGCTGATTTCATCAATCTGCTCGTTAAGCATCCGCTCCTTTCTCTCTGCGGAGATTGGGATTTTCTCAAACTGCGAGTGCGACATGATAATACAGTCATAGTCACCTGTTGCAATCCTTGATACGAACTGCTTTCTGCGGCTTTTTTCAAAATCACGCTCTGTAGCGACTAAGATATTTGCTGACGGATAAAGCCTTAAAAACTCTGATGCAGTCTGACCGATAAGCGGCTTTGGAACAACCATGATGGTCTTATTGGCAACAACAGTAAGTATGGCTGTAATAAGTGGAGCAAAATTTGCATATCCAAACGGT
>ENA-UAJJ01000351-UAJJ01000351.1-human-gut-metagenome-genome-assembly--contig:-NODE-351-length-7083-cov-3.789841_pt1 | contig 7083 bp, 8 predicted proteins | sample MGYA00244425_ERZ654405 | MGnify/ENA primary metagenome ERZ654405 (study PRJEB26926, sample SAMN06165031) | human gut metagenome | biome: ENVO:00009003; feature: ENVO:2100002; material: ENVO:00002003...
GCGAGTGTCTCGTGGGCTCGGAGATGTGTATAAGTGACAGACCCGGTAAACCCGATCGAGAGCGCCAGCGCCGCACCGCCGCCCAGCAGTGCCCCCCATTTGGGGACGAGCAGCGCCGCCGCGCGGAGGATATGCTCTTTGGTTTTCAGTGATAAAGCCATAGAAACTCCTTGCAGAATCACACAAAAAGTGCCGACCCGGCCAGCGGATCGGCACCATAAATGCTGGGGTAAAAGCTTTTGCTGCGCAGCAGAAATCAGCGCTTGCTGAACTGGGGAGCGCGGCGGGCAGCCTTCAGACCGTACTCACCTGACCTTGATCCAAAAAGACCAGTATTCATGCGGTTTTTCGGGCTTTCCTCTCTCAGTAAACCCATAGGTAAACCCACGAAATCGCGAAATTTTTGGTGCAGTTTAACGCAGCCCGAATGCAGCATTCACAACGCTGCTTAATTCCTCAGGTTTATTATACTTGACTTTCGCATAGATGTCCATAGTCGTTTTGCTGTTCTCATGGCCTGCCAGATACTGCACCGTCTTAGGATCAACACCTTTGTAAATCAGATTGGTGATGTAGGTGTGCCGCAGCATGTGCGGAGTCACCTTGAAGTCCATCGTATACACCAGTTTGGGATTATTCGGCTGATGCTCACCAAGCCTTGGCTTTATTCTATGCTTGATGGACTGTCCATTTACATAAGTGTAATAACAGCGTTCTGCAGTAGAACGGACTGTTATGTACTTCCAGACTCTCACAAACTGTGTTTCCGTCAAAACAGTTCCCTTCGAATTCGAGATCACATATTCCGATTCTGATTTTTCCCTTTCTTCCTTGAGACAGGCTACCAGGCATTTTGGAATCGGAACATCTCGTTTTGCTGCCGGTGTCTTCAATAGCGTGTTGACTACCGGCTCACCGCCTTCCACATGCCATGCACGCCTTACCGAAATGTACGGCGTTTTTTCATCCAGGAATACGCAGTCCCATTTTAATCCAAGGATCTCTTCTCTACGCAATCCCGCGTACAAACCGATCATCACGAAGACATACGGTGGAAGCTCACGAATGCTATCCAGCAAAATGGCAGTCTGTTCATCCGTCAAAGCCTCGCGCCGTTTCGCTGGCTTTCCGCCTCTTGCGCAAATCGTTTTGGATGGATTCTCTTTAATCACCTTGCTCTCTTCTGCTGAATTAAAAATGTTCTTAATCAGCATATTGAGCTGACCATACATTCCGGAAGAACCTTTTGATAACGGAACCATCAGCAGCCGCAGGTCATCTGTGGTCACCTCGTCCATATACATCTGTCCAATCGGACCCACGATGTACCGATTCACCATCCGTGCGTATCCTTCCAACGTATTAGTTCTTACCGTTCCAGACCGCATCAGCAACCATTTTTCACAGTACTCTTCCACGGTCGGATTCTCTCTATGGAAAACCACTTCCGCGATTTTCTTCTGGGCATCTTCCACCCGGTCATACAATTCTTCGCGTGTCAGCCCGTAAATCGCCACTCTCTTTCCGTCTGCATCTGTAATCCGGGTGCGGTAATACTGTACCCCTTTCATCATCACTGTTCCGTATTCCGGAAGTTCAGCAGGACGCTTTTTCCCTTTAGCCATGTGTTCTCCTCCTATCTATCTTCATACATTGCGTGTTGTCACTTTTATTATCATGGCGTACAGCACTTCCTTCAAGGATGTCGAATGTATGTAAAAAGGCAGGGATTTTTGACCATCCCTGCCCTAATTTCTTTCTGATTTACTCTTAATCCCACGATGCAAAAGCATCTTCCAGCACTCCTGCGAGCTGCTCTGGGCGATTATATTTCACCTTGGCGTAAATATCCATGGTGATCTTGCTGCTTTCATGACCGGCAAGATACTGAACCGTCTTCGGATCAACCGAAGCATGAATCAGATTCGTAATGTAGGTGTGCCGCAGCTGATGCGGAGTCACCTCAAAGTCCAGACTGTAAACCACATTTCCATTGTGTGCTGCCTTTTGCCCCAGAACCGGCTTCACCGTATGCTTCACCCTCTTGCCATCTTCATAGCGGTAATAGCAGCGTTCCTTGGTGGTACGGGTTACGATATACTGCCATAATCTCTTGAACTGCGTATAGGACAACGGGTCTCCATCCCGGTTTGCAACCACAAAATCCGATGTCGATGTCTTCTTCGCCTCTTTCAGACATTCCAGAAGATTGTCCGGCAGAGGGACATTCCGATGCGCTGCCTTTGTTTTCAGCTCTGTCAGAATCACCGGACGATTATGCTCCGTATGCCAGGCTCTCCGAACGGTAAGGTACGGAGCCTCGCAATCAAGATACACCGAATCCCATTGAAGTCCGAGGATTTCTTCTCTCCGCAATCCTGCGTACAGCCCCAGCATCACGAACACATACGGCGGTAAGCCGTAAATGGCATCCAGCAGCTTATCCACCTGCTCATCCGTAAGCGGGAGGCGGTCCTTCTGGGGAATCCCGCCCACATTCTTCTTCAGATAGATGGTCGGATTCTCATCAATGATCTTACTCTCCATTGCTGCCGTGAAAATACACTTATATAGAACATTCACTGATTTGTACACGGATGCCGACTTTTTCGATGCCGCCAACAGTGCCAGGCGAATGTCATCTGCTGTTACATCTCCCATATGCATATCGCCCAATGGCTTGATGATGTAGTTCTTCACTTTCGATGTATAGTCAATCAGCGTTGTCATCCTGATCTGTGCCGACTGCATCAGCAGCCATTTCTCGCAATACTCCTCCACTGTAGGTGTACTGCGGCGATACGTCTTGTTCTCAATCTGCTGGATCGCTTCCTGTTCCTTCTGGTACAGTTCCTCTCTCGTTCTTGCATATAAGGAAACCCGCCGTCCCTGCTGATCTGTTACACGGGTTCGATAATATTGCGTTCCCTTCATACTCACCGTACCATAATCGGGAAGCATCATTCTTCTTGCCGCCATATCATTACCTCCAATCCTGTTGATGCTTTCATTATTGCGGATTCATCGTCCATACTCAACGATGTCGATTTTCACCGCCGAAAGCTTCGAGGTTTGCGATATGTCGCAGCACGTTCCATCGGTTTTGCACGGTGCGTACATTTTGCAATGTACTCCTGAATCCCCACTTCCGTGAAATAAACGCAGCCGTTTTCCACATACTGAACATAGGAGATCAAACCGTCTGTTCTTGCAGCATCCAGTGTTTTTACGCTGATTCCCAGTATACTGGCTGCTTCTTTCCTTGTAATCAGTTTATCCATCGCCTTCTTCGCCATCCTTTCGGCATTTGCCCTGTCTTTTTTTCTCTGCTTGTTCCGGAATGTAATATCCAAGTTGAATCCTTACAGCTTCATCAATCCCACGCATCTGCCCCTTACTTACCCGCCCAAGATAGCGAATCACGCATATCTTGTCGCAGGTGTCGAGCTGTTCTGCCAATACCATAGACGGTTTTGCCAGTCCCTTTGCTTTACGGAGAAAGAAATGCGTTGGCTGTTTTCGCTTCTTCTCAATTTTCGATGTCAGCGGAGCAATCGTGATCGTCGGCGCATAATAATTGCCGACATCATTCTGAAGAACCACAACAGGACGAACACCGCCCTGCTTTGATCCGACCGGAACACCGAGATTGGCGAGATATAAATCACCTCGCCGATAAACCCAGTTTTCTTTCATATGCTGTTGTCTCCAATCTCCATACACTGATATGGATAAAGCCTGCCAGGTATCATGCTGATACAGCACCCGGCAGCGCTTTCTGAAAATATGGTTTCTCTGTACTTTTTCTTATCACCCCAGAGATGTAGGATTTCTCACAGGCGGCAGTGTGCTTCACTGCTCCATTGGAATTTAACCATCCCGCCTTCCTTATGGCCGGACCGCGAATTACGGAAGTATCATTGTCCCTGTCCGGCTTTAACACCGCCGCCGGTTGCAATCCGGCATTTGCTTCTGCGAAACCGCTATCGCCCCGATGGGCTTCATGGCGTGCAGTCGAAGGCTCGACCAAACAGGAATGTACCTGAAGAATGAGTATTCAGTTTTCAAGGGACATCCGAACTTTCGTCCTTACAAAGTAAGTTTAACAAGAATCCTCCGGTTTCGCGTTGGCCTCGTAGGCGCACTTTGGTTGTCCTTGCAGGACTACATACGGTTCGTTTTGACTTTTTCAGTGTTCTATACAGCCGGATTGAGGCAAAAAAATACCCCGTTGGTTTCCCAACGAGGCATCAAAGACGATTCTATTCTGTTTTCTATAAACTGGTACCCGTTTATCTCCTGGTGACCATTTGAGTCACGGCCAATGTATCAAAAAAGCAACGCTCATCTCAGCAAATCAGACAAGCTGTATTCTCCTTTGGGGATATTTGCTGTTCTGCGATACTCTTTTATGGCTTTCACCAAGAGCTGAGGATTACTGAAATACTGCTTCACAAAATCATACGACTTCACATCATGCATCCGAAGATTTATTTTACAAAATTCGCTTGGTTTTTTTCCAGAACGCTTAAACTGATCATATGCTCCTTCCGCATGAATAATCAGCATTTCAATTTCTGGAGCAGTAATGACATTTACCACGTCAATTTTCTGCTCATATGCTTTACTCAATCGAAATTCCTCTCTGCGAGAATCCAAAATCCGTATCACAGAAATCTGCTCATCGAATCCTTTCCGTAAGTACTATGCATAAAAGCACAGCCGCAGAGTACATCTGTGGCTGTGTTTTGTGTTCAGTTGCTCACTGTTGCGTGGACTGGATATGGAGAGACAACATATCTCCCGATCTTACATGGGTTATCTTATCTGCCATCACTCTGGCAGTTTGCCTTGCAGATATGTCGGCATCCCCACTGCGGTCGTATCCGGCCTGACCTTAAACATGGCTTTTTCAATCTACCTCCCTTATCGGTTTTCCGCGATATATTTCTCCGCCATGTGGACTGCCACCGCGCCGTCCGCCACGGCGGTGACCACCTGACGGAGGGGCTTCGTCCGCACGTCGCCCACGGCGTAAACGCCGGGAATACTGGTTTCCGTGGTCTCTCCGGCCACGATATAGCCGCCGCCGTCCAGCGCCAGTTGACCCACCACCAGCGCCGTGGCGGGCTGTCGGCCCACGCTGACAAATACGCCGTCGCAGTCCACCACGCTTTCCTCACCGGTGACGGTGTCCCGCAGGCGGACGCCGGTCAGCCTGTCCCCGGAAAGCAGCGCGGAAACGACGCTGTTCCAACGGAATTCCACGTTTTCGGCCTGTGCCAGCGGCTCGTGATAGATCTTGGTGGCCCGCAGGGTGTCTCTGCGGTGGACGAGGATCACTTTTTTCGCCACGCGGCTGAGAAGGAGGGCATCTGCCGCGGCGGAATTGCCGCCGCCCACCACGACCACCGTTTTGCCCTTGTAAAACATCCCGTCGCAGGCGGCGCAGTAGGCCACGCCCCGGCCCAACAGCTCCGTCTCTCCGGCAACGCCCAGCGTTCTGGGGTCTGCGCCGGTGGCCAGCACCACGGTTTTCCCCCGGAAGATCCCCTCGCTGGTCTCCACGAGCTTGGGAACCGCCGTCAGATCCATGCGGAGGACTTCTGCGTATTCGCTGCGTGCCCCAAAACGCTCCGCCTGCTTTTGCATCTTCTCCGCCAGAGAGAAGCCGTCGATCCCGTTCTCAAAGCCGGGGTAGTTGTCGATCTGCTCGGTCAGGGCCATCTGCCCACCGGCGGACAGTTTTTCCAGCACGATGGTGTCCAGCCCCGCCCGTGCCGCGTACAGGGCGGCGGTGTAGCCGCCTGGGCCGCCGCCCACCACGAGCATATCATAAACATGATTGTTGTTCATATCTGAACCCTCCGTTATTTCGCCAAGGCTTCCTGAATGAAACGGTCGATCTCTGCCTTTGAGCCGGGCGCGGTGATGGAATCCACGGCCTTTCCGTTCCGGTACAGCACCAGAGTTGGGATGTCCTCGATCCCCTCGGCCCCCGCCAGCCGCGGCTCCTCGTCAATGTTGATCTTGCCGACGGCGAGGCTGTCCGCGTATTCCTCTCCAATCTTCTCATACGCAGGGCCGATCCTCCGGCAATAGCTGCACCAGGGCGCCCAGAAATCCACCAAAACAGGCTTTTCCTCCCGGATCAACTGCTTAAACTGCTCCTGATTCATGTTCATAGCTGCCATATCTGCCAGCTCCTTTCCTTTGTTTGGGTATAGTATACCGCATGACAAGCGGTTCTACTGTGACGGCGTCACATAATTTGAAAAAATCGGCGCGGCGCTGCTCTGGTTGTACGATTAGGCTCCTTGAGCTCTGCAAAGCTTTTGGAGTTCAAACAGAAAATACCAACAGCCAAAGCGACTGTGGGTATGATCAAATCAGATTGTACGAGCTGACGCTGTCCTGCCGATCTATACAGACCGTAGCTGCTTCATCCATCTGCAAAACCCCGACGCTCCGTGGCTGACGGGGGTTATCCGCACTTGCCAATACGCCCAAAGGGGGCTTGAAGGGGAGATTCTTAACGCGCAGAAGGAGAAAGACCATCCGTCTCTGGCGCCTTGAGAAGAAAGTGGCTTTTATGAAAGTCGAGCAGGCCCTCATCCCGCTTTTTCCAAGTTCCAGCGACAGCCCGCTGCGCTCTACGCCGAGATAATCCGCAAGCTGCTGGCGGGAGAACGGAATGTCGAATTCATAGCCGCCCCGGCGTTGCGCCTCGCCGGAAAAATAGGACAGCAGCTTGGCCCGTGTCGTGCGCTGGCCCATATGGGTGAGTTTTTCGTTGAGCCGCAGGTTCTTCTCCGCCAGTTCGCCCAGCAGGTTGCGGATGATCCGGCTATGGTGGGAGCAGGCGGAGGGGCACACGCTCAAAACGCGTCTTATATGCAGAAACATCACCGTCACCGCGCTCTCCGCCTCTACGCTCACGTTCAGTACCGCTCCCGGCGCGCAGGCGAATACCTCCGCGAAGGTCTGCCCCGGCCCGGTCTTGGAGAGGATGTTGCGGTTTCCCCAGATATCCTCCTGCATAATGACTGTCTCTTATACACATCTGACGCTGCCGACGACTAG
>ENA-UAJJ01000394-UAJJ01000394.1-human-gut-metagenome-genome-assembly--contig:-NODE-394-length-6250-cov-2.346893_pt1 | contig 6250 bp, 7 predicted proteins | sample MGYA00244425_ERZ654405 | MGnify/ENA primary metagenome ERZ654405 (study PRJEB26926, sample SAMN06165031) | human gut metagenome | biome: ENVO:00009003; feature: ENVO:2100002; material: ENVO:00002003...
CATACGAGATTAGCGAGTGTCTCGTGGGCTCGGAGATGTGTATAAGAGACAGTACAAATACAGTCTATCGAATCACCAAAAAACAATACCAAAACTCCGAAAACGCCATGTTTTCAAAACATAGCAAAGAGCATGGCAAACGAAAACTCCCAAAAACGCCATGCTTTAAGGAGAAATTTTACTTACCAAAATTCCTTATCAAATACAGAATACCCGAAAGGCGTAGATAGCATTCGTTGAATGCAGATTGGTTGCTAACAGGTCGGGGAGAAATTTTGCTTACCAAAACTCCAAAAAACGTCACCTTTTACTGAATACCCGACAGGCGAAGAGAGTTTCGAGAAGAATGTCGCCGATGTTGCTGTAGATAAGGTTTTCAAACTGCGAACCGATCGCCTGATTGATCGTCAGCAGATACCTAATGGTATCTCCGAAGAAAATCTATTGAGATTTCTCTCATATTATAACGATGTAAATCCTATTTGGCTGTTGACTGGAGAAGGAGAAATTTTGCTTACCAAAACTCCAAAAATCCCGGTCAAATCCCGAATACCCGAAAGGTGAAAAAACTTTCGAGAAGAATGTCACCGATGTTACCGTAGATAAGGTTTTCAAGTTGCGAACCGATCGTTTGATTGACCGCCAGCAGATACCTATATATGACATGGAGGCCGTCGCTGGTCTTGTTCCGCTGTTTGCAGACCAATACAGCCAGTCGATCGTCGGGTCATGGAGACGACACTGATCCCCAAATGCGACGGAGGACTGCGTATCGTAGGGGATTCGATGTACCCGCTGCTGAAAAGCGGAGACATCGTGTTTTACAAGCAGGTACATGACATCATGCACAGCATTATATGGGGTGAAATGTATCTGATTTCGTTCGACATTGACGGAGACGAGTACGTTTCGGTGAAATACCTGCAAAAATCCGATATACCTGATCACATCGTGCTGGTCAGCTATAACGAGCACCACAAACCGATGGAGATACACATCAACCGCATCCGGGCGCTTGCTTTTATCAAGGCGTCGCTGCGTCTGAACTCGCTCAAATAGGGGACAGATCGGTCATTATACTATAAAGCCCGCACAAACCACGTTTAAATGGTCGTGCGGGCTCGTCTTTGTGGTGAATTACCACTGAATATTGCGGTTACGCATTGAATTGGGGCGTTTCGCCTTGAAATTCCTGCACTGAAATTACGGTAAATTACGCAGCTAAAATTTGGCCGTTCTATCCTAACTATCTACTTTACAATCGTTTCATCTCTTTTATCCCTTTTGGAGTTTTCGTTCTGCCCCTTACAGAACCATCCCGGCTGACGCCCGAAATCGTCGCCAGCCTGGGACTCGCTCCGGAGGAGGTCGCAGCCCTGCACGGTCTGGTCGAACGCTGCAACGAGGCGGCTTTGGCCCGGCTCCAGGCTGAATACGATGCGCTGAAAAGACCGGCGGCATCGTTCTCTGACGTCTCCGGTCGGTTCCGCGCTTCTTTCGGACGCAAAAAAACAGGATGCCTTTTCAGACATCCTGTTTTCTCTTTCCGACCGCGGGATTATTTCTTCTCCGTGCGGGTCATGCGCTTCTCCTTGATGCGGGCCTTCTTGCCGGTCAGGTCGCGCAGGTAGTAGATGCGTGCACGACGTACGACACCGATCTTGTTGACCTCGATCTTGTCGATGTGGGGCGAATAGAGGGGGAAGATACGCTCGACGCCGATGCCGTTGGAGATCTTGCGGATCGTGAACATCTTGGTCTTGCCCGTACCCTTGATCTGGATAACTACGCCGCGGAAGCTCTGCAGGCGCTCCTTGTTACCTTCGACGATCTTGTACGTAACGGTGATCGTATCACCGGCCTGGAACGACGGAACATCCGTCTTGGTCCACATCTGCTCGTTGACGAGCCGGATTACTGCATCCTTGTTCATTGTTGCAACAATTTTTTTGATGATTTCTGCGTTCAACATTATCGCTGTGTTTGCCTACCATGCAGGGATCTTGCTCTGCAATCCTCCGGGAATCAACGGATTGATGTTCCCGGTCGTGGCTTCGCACCCAATATAAGAGGTTGATACGGTCCGCAAATATAGAAACTTTTTCCCAAACGGGCAATCGGCTGTCTAAAAAATAGATGACTCCGCAACCGGACCGGTTGTGCGGCGATGTCGGCTGCGGCGGGTGTGGGAGGTGAACGGGTTTCATCTTGAATCGTGTCGGGAGGTGCGGATTGCTTCGACGGGCGGTGCGTATGGATGGCTCTCGAACTTTGAGGCACATGGTTTGCGGTTAGTCTGCAACTTCCCGTTCCGATCCTTTTTGTTTACAATGGAATTTTCCGACGGGATCGGCATGCGGGGAATTTCCCGGGTGCAGGGAAGGAAGTATGTATGTTGTATGGAATATGGGAGGCGGTTCGGACATTCTTTTCGAATGAGTTCGACGAATGTCGCCCGCCTTTTCGTATATTTGTCACTAAAATCGGAGAAAAATATGATGAAAGAGAAGTTGGTATTCGTCACCAACGACGACGGTTACAATTCAAGAGGTATTCAGGCGCTCCTCGAGGTCGCACGCAAGTTCGGCCGGGTGGTCGCCATTGCGCCCGAAACGCCGCAGAGCGGTATGAGTCAGGCGATAACGATCAATAATCCGCTTTTCCTGCGCGAAGTGTCGAAAGGCGACGGCGTGGAGGTTTATGCTTTTTCGGGAACCCCGGTCGATTGCGTGAAGATCGCTTTCGACTACTTTCTCAAGGGCCGCAAGGTCGATCTGGCGCTTTCGGGGATCAATCACGGCTCGAATTCGGCGGCCAATATCCTCTATTCGGGTACGATGGGCGGTGCGATCGAGAGCAGTTTCTACGGTTGTCCTGCCATCGGGCTTTCGCTGGACGATCACAGTCTGGAGGCGGATTTCGAAGCCGCGAAGATTTACAGCGAGCGCATCGTGCGTGCGGTGGTCGAGGCCAATCCCCCCACGCCGTTCTGTCTGAATGTCAATATACCCAAGGGACGGCCCGAAGCGGTGAAGGGTATTCGGGTGTGCCGCCAGAACAAAGGGTATTGGCGCGAGGAGTTTTTCCGTCGCCACGATCCTCGGGGCCGGGAGTATTTCTGGCTGACGGGTGCGTTCGTCAATAGCGAACCCGAATCGACCGATACGGACGAGTGGGCATTGGCGAACGGCTATGTTTCGGTGGTTCCCGTGCAGACGGATATGACCGACTATGCGCAGATGGTTCCGCTGGAGCGGATACTCGGATAGGATTCATCGGACCGGAGGCAGGTGCCGGAGATTGGGCGATCCTGTTTTGCGACGGAAGCTGCCCGGGGCGTAATTCCGGATTTCGGTCCGAAGTCGGAATATGCCGGAACCGCAGGGATGTGCCGAGGCGATTTTCGTTCGTTTCGGGGTGAATAGAGGGTGTTTGAACCGGCTGTCCGAAAATAAATTTTCAATTACTCCCGTCTTTTCTTATATTTGTATTCGTGAAGACGGGAAGCGGTTCGGGCCGGTGCGTCGGAGCGGAAGAATTCGAATTTTAGCGGAATATTCAATATGCTGATCAAAATTTTACTCATCGTGGCCATCGTCATCCAGACGATCGCGACTCTGTTCGCCATCCGTTTGATCCGTACGACCAAGTACAATTCGATCTGGATTCTGTTCACCATCGGATTTACGCTCCTTTCCGTCGAACGGGTCGTACAGTTCCTGCGTGCCAACGGTCAGACGCTGCCTTATGAGGTGTTCGTCTGGTTGGGACTGGTCATTTCGATCAGTATGTCGATCGGCGTGATGTATGCCCATAAGCTTTTCAAGTACATCGCCCGGCTCAACCGCCAGCGGCAGTTGCTCAACAAGCGCATCCTGACGGCCGTGCTGCGCACCGAGGAGAAATCGCGGTCGCGTTTCGCGAAGGATTTGCACGACGGGCTGGGGCCGTTGCTCTCGTCGGCCCGTATGTCGCTGTCGGCCCTGCAACGGGAGTCGCTGCCGGCCGATCAGCAGGAGATCATCGGTAATACGACTTATGTGATCGACGAGGCGATCCGCTCGCTGCGCGAGATTTCGAACAACCTTTCGCCGCATGTGCTCAACGATTTCGGCCTGGCGCGGGGCATCCAGAACTTCGTGGGAAAGAGTTCGGCGATGCACGACGTGAAGATCCGTTTCACGACCAACCTTCGCTCGGAGCGCTATGATACCGACGTCGAGGTGATTCTCTATCGTGTCGTTTGCGAACTGGTGAATAATTCGCTCAAACATTCGGGGTGTACGGAGATCAACCTTTCGCTCTCCAAGAGCGGCGATACGCTCGCGCTCGACTATACGGACAACGGACGCGGGTTCAACCCTGCCGCCGTGACCGATTGCGGCATGGGGTTGTCGAACATCGCTTCGCGTATCAACTCCCTGAACGGGCGGTTCGACATCACGAGTGCCAAAGGCGTCGGTATGCAGGCGAAAATCCGGGTCAGCACCCAGGCTGAGTCGGCGGAAAAACTGTAACGATGGAACTTTGCAGAATTATATTGGTGGACGATCACTCGCTGTTCCGCAGCGGGATGCGGGGACTGCTCGACCGGTACGACGGAATTCGGGTCGTGGGAGAGGCTTCGACCGGAGAGGAGTTTCTGGCGATGCTGCCCGCGACGGAGGCCGACGTGGTCTTCATGGACTTCGCCATGCCCGGTATGAACGGGGCGGAAACGACGGAGAAAGCGTTGGCTCTGGAGCCCGGACTCAAGGTCATTACCCTTTCGATGTTCGGGGATGAGAATTACTACTCGCGGATGGTTCAGGCCGGGGCCAAGGGGTTTCTGATGAAGGATTCCCCGATGGACGAAGTGTTGCGGGCGATCGAAACGGTGGCGGCCGGAGGCACCTATTTCTGCGAGGAGGTGCTGCGGTCGCTCGCCAGCCGGATGCAGACCGCAGTGTCCGGGTACGAAGGATCCGACGAGCGCCTTTCGACCCGGGAGATCGAGATTCTGGTCTGCGTGTGCCGCGGGCTGTCGAACCAGGAGATCGCCGACGAACTGTTCATTTCGAAGCGCACGGTGGACAAGCACCGGGCCAATATTCTGGAGAAGACCGGATGTAAAAATACGGCGAGCCTGGTGGTTTATGCCGTCAGACACGGCCTGGTGGATGTGCTGTAAGTCCGATGTCGGGCGGAGCGCTGCGATAATTTCGATGAAAACGGGCCTCCTTTCCGGCTTTTTTCGGATTTCCGACGTGAAAATTTTGGAAATAGCGTTCGATTGATTATATTTGCGTGTTGTGAAATTGATTCTGTCCGGTTTCAGACGGGTATAACCTGATAATTGAAATATGAAAAGATTGATTAGTTTATTGGCAGTGGCGCTTTTCGGAGTGGCGCTGGTCGGTTGCAGTGACAACGAGGAAACTACTCCTCCTACCCCTCCTGATCCCAAGCCTGTCGATGTTTACGGCTGGCATATGACCAAATGGGAGGTAGGCGGCGACGATACGAATTTCCCGAAGGAGGTTTATATCGTTTTCGACGAGGAGAAGAATTTCGAAATGTATCAGGACGTCAGCTCGAACGGGTTCGTGAAGATGACGGGTACCTATACTTTCGACGAAACTTCCAAGAAACTTACCGGTAAATATTCCGACGGCGAGAATTGGGCATACGACTATACCGTATCCGGTGTGGACTGGCTTTTCGGCCAGTTCAATCAGGAAACCGGGGAGATGAGCGGTGTCGGCGAAACGATGGTAATGACGGCTGCGGACGACAGCACTTACAAGCTGACATTCGTTTACGGCATCATTCCGGATGAGGTCATCAACTCTGTGATGGTACGCAGCGCCGAAGGCGTACGGATTCTGTAAGTCATACGGGATTCATATTCGACAAAATAAGGACTGTGCAATGCAGTCCTTATTTTATTTTATTATAACAAGCGATTTGAATCGGAAAATCAGCACGATGATTTTTTCTTGTACCTTTTTGGAATCATGTTTTTTTTGATGTTCTATTCTCAATATGGATATTATAAAAAACAGGGAGATTGGGCCCAAGAGTTGTGTGCCCCGCATCCGTACTGGTATATATTTTTCGGTGTTTGTCTTTGGATTGCGGCATTTGGAATTATTCTAAAAAAATGTCTTGAGTAGGAGGTGGTTTCCGGCAATGGACTTTTGATTGGATAGTTGTCGTTTTACAAAAAACAGGAGTAAAAATCACAAAGATTTTTACTCCTGTTTTATTC
>ENA-UAJJ01000396-UAJJ01000396.1-human-gut-metagenome-genome-assembly--contig:-NODE-396-length-6222-cov-5.340522_pt1 | contig 6222 bp, 5 predicted proteins | sample MGYA00244425_ERZ654405 | MGnify/ENA primary metagenome ERZ654405 (study PRJEB26926, sample SAMN06165031) | human gut metagenome | biome: ENVO:00009003; feature: ENVO:2100002; material: ENVO:00002003...
TACGAGATTAGCGAGTGTCTCGTGGGCTCGGAGATGTGTATAAGAGACAGGGATGAATTTTGTGAGAAAATGGAAGAAATGCAAAAAAATCAGAGATAGTTAAAGAAACAGAGCAAATCGAAAAAAACGATTTGCTCTGTTTCTTTGTTTGTACGGCAGCGCCACGAGGCATATTTTGGTCATTAAAGTGTATTGTACGAACAGATTACGTTGTGTCTACCGTGTCCCCATCTTATATTGATTGTGGGAATGCAAAAACGTTTATTTAGAATAAGCAAAGAATAACGATTAATGTTAGTTTTTACCTATAATTTTTTCTTTAAATTCATCAAATGTCTCAATAGTAGTGCTCTGGCTCTCGAGTAGCCGATGACTTCCGTCCGGTAGGAGTTCCCACGCATCAAATGTTTTTCCGAATGATCATGGATGAACTGGATATATTTTCCGGATGGAGTGTGGTAGATATCCTTCTTACTTATCTGGTTTAAATCTTTGACCTCTGCATCGCTCATCTTTATTTTCCTCTCTGTACTGATTCTGTAGATTTATCAAGTGCAAATATTTCCTCGATCGGGACTCCGAAATAGTCGGACATATCAAACATGAATTCTGCGGACGGACAGCATTCGCCCAGCTCAACGCGGCGGATAGTGCGGGGATCATATCCAGTGTCCATGGCAAGCTGCTTTTGGGCGATTTTTCGCTGTGTCCGTATTCCCTTAAGATTATTAATTATTTTCATTTAATCACTTCTTTCGTTATAATTCATTAAAACCGGTAATCTGGTACATCATTAGAATTAATTTTGCCGACCACTTTTCCGAATACATCCAGACGGTCAGACTCTTTTATCTCAATAGGAGAGTATTTGCTGTTTAGTGATACGAGATAGAGTCTGTCTGCATATCTTTTCAGCTTTTTAATATAAGCCTCATTGTTCAGTCCGAATATACCTATCTCACCATCACATAGGGTATCCTGCTGTGATACCCACGCAATCTCTCCGCTGTGAAATTCCGGTTACATACTGTCACCACTGACGATTCTTTTATCTTCAAGACGAGAAAAGTTCTGGCGATAGTAACGTTTAATCATCGATATTCTTATTTTATTTTCTATTTTACCAACTAATCTGGCGATGCATTTTACGATATTGTCCGGGAGTTATACCAGTGTATCTCTTAAAAATAGAAATAAAATAACTTTGAGATGAAAAATTCAAGTAAGTACTGATTTCACCCAGACTATAGTCGGAATGTGCCAGTAAATTCTGTGCCTTTTCGATAAGAACTTTATGGATAAAAACAGTAAGCGTCTGTCCGGTTTCTTTATGGAACAGGGCAGACAGATATTTAGGTGTTAAATTAACTAAAGATGCCAGTTGATTTAAGGTTAAAGTTTTATTTTTTCCATGATAGATATAATCAATGACGCGAGAAATAGCTGGTGAATAGTAATTTTTTGGCGTCTTTTTTGCCTCAGCAACACGAAGCGTAAATTCAATAGCCATCTGTTCATTTAATTTCATTAAAGTGTCAACATCGGTACATTGTTCCATTTTTCGTATATATACATCACTTAAGGAAAAAGCAGTTTCCTCATTAAGTCCTCCTTCGATGGCATATCTGGTAACTAAAGTTGTATTAGCAATACTTGCATAAAAAAGTAATTTTAATTTGGAATTGGAAGAGGTCATCTTTCCGTAAACAGTTGTTGGGAGTGAATAATAAGTATTCTCCAATGCATGAATATCTCCGTTTGAAACACATTCGAGAATTGCCTTTTCCTGTGCATAAGATGTATGTATCCGTTCATTTTCTGCATTTTCCAACAGTTCATGTGTGAGTGAAAAATTGATGTCTGACTTCATTTTATACATAGGTGATTCCTCCTGTCAAAAACACGATAAATTGACATAAAACACGATAAATCGATATAATTATATGCCGGAAATAGATAAAATGCAATTAAGAGATTAAAAGAGAGGAAAAGCGATGAACATTGATAAAATATGCGAACAGTTAACAATAGATGAAAAAATCCGGCTTTTAGGCGGTGTTGGTGACTGGCATACTTATGACTGTAATGGAAAAATCCCCTCTATTATGATGACAGACGGACCACATGGGATTCGAAAACTGGAGCAGGAAAAGGTTGGGGATATTGAAACCAGTAAGCCAGCAACCTGTTTTCCAACTGCAAGTGCAATAGCCTGCAGTTGGAATCCTGCTATTGTTAAAAAGATGGGTGAAGCGATTGCGAAAGAAGCAAAAAAAGAGCAGATATCCATTGTGCTAGGCTGCGGAATCAATATCAAGCGTTCTCCTTTATGCGGAAGAAATTTTGAATATTTCAGTGAAGATCCGTATTTGACAGGAAAGCTGGCAACGGGATATATCGAAGGTGTACAGAGTCTTGGAATAGGTACGAGCTTAAAGCATTATGCTGTTAATTCACAGGAAACAAGACGAATGACATCCAATAGCCAGATTGATGAAAGAACTCTTAGGGAAATATATCTGTCGGCTTTTGAAGAAGTTGTGAAAAAAGCAAAACCGACTTCTGTAATGGCTTCATACAACAGGATTAATGGCGAATTTGGAGCAAGAAATAAATACTTACTGACAGATGTTCTGAGAAAAGAATGGAAATATCAAGGTGGTGTGGTGTCGGATTGGGGAGCAGCAAATGATATTGTAAGCTGTATGAAAAATGGTCTTACACTGGAAATGCCAGATCCGAAAGGTTTCCACACAGATGTGTTAAAGGAAGCGTATAAGGATGGCCGGATTACGGGTCAGGAACTGGATAACTGGACTAAGAATGTTCTGCAGAATTTTGTATCACTTCATAAAAATATAGAAGAAAATTATGAGGTAGATATGGAAGAACAGAATCAGGTGGCACGTAAACTAGAAAATGAAAGTGCAGTGCTTTTGAAAAATAATAGTGTTTTGCCAATTGGAAAAGAGAAGAAGGTAATAATTATTGGAGAGCTTGCCAGGCAGATGCGATTTCAGGGAGGTGGGAGCAGTCATATCCAGCCGATGAAGATGACAAATGCGATTGAAGCAATACGTGAAAAAGGATATCAGGTAACTTATATACAGGGATATCAGAATGAAAAGGAAGAATTAGGAGAAAAGCAACTACAGGATACGATAGAAAAACTGAAACAGGAATATAGAAAAAAGGATTGTGTAATTCTATATTTTATCGGTCTTACAGAATCTTACGAGGGAGAAGGATACGACAGGAAAAATCTTAAAATCCCTCAAAATCAGAAAGAGCTGTTGGATGAAATTGCAGAAACTGTCGGAAAAAATCATATTGCAGCAATTAGTTTCGGTGGTGCGCCTATGGATTTTAGTTTTGAAAAGAATGTAGGAGCAATTCTTCACATGTACCTCGGAGGACAGGCTGTAGGGGAATCTGTTGCTGACTTAATCAGTGGAGAGGTGAATCCATCCGGTAAATTGGCAGAGACAATTCCGTTTTCAGAAAAAGATACCCCGGCATGGAGATATTTTGCACCTCCGAATGATGATGTAGAATACAGGGAAAGCATTTTTGTAGGTTATCGTTACTATGAGACATTCCATGTTCCGGTAAAATATCCGTTTGGTTATGGACTTTCCTATACTTCTTTTTCCTATTCGGAATTGAATGTACCGGAAGTATATAGTGGTGGAAAGATACAAATTCGTTTTAAAATTAAAAATATCGGAAAAGTGAGTGGAGCAGAAATAGCACAGTTATATATCTGCCCGAACGAATCAGATGTTATCAGAAGTCATATAGAACTAAAGGGATTTCAAAAAATATATCTGCATCCGGGAGAAGAAAAAGAAGTTATACTAGAGCTGGATGAAAGAAGTTTTTCCGTCTATGATGTAGAGAAAAAAGCCTTTTCCATGTTAAGCGGCAAATATCAGATCTGTATCGGAGCATCGGTACATGATTTGCAATTAAAGGCGAATATGGAAGTAGTAGGAAATAGTTATTTTAGAAATGAAAGAGAACTGTTTCCGGATTATTTTAGAGAGCAGCCACATGGAATGGAAATCAGTGCAGAACAATTTTATCAGCTATTAGGCGGTGAACCGAAACATGACAAAGGAAAAAAGCGTGGAGAGTATACGGTTTACGATTCCTATCAGGATGTGGTAAATGTCTCAATGTTTGGAAAATTTGTTCGTGGAGTCGTACATATCGGACTTAAGATTATACTTCGGGGAAAATCAGAGCGGGACCCGGCCTTTAAAATGGTAAAAATGGGAGTCGAAGAAGGAAATCTGGAAGGACTGATTGCAACCAGTGGTGGAATTGCAACTCCGAAGTTAATCGATATGTTAGTTTACAATGCAAATAAAAAATATCTGCAGGCTTTTAAAAGACTGCTGAAGAAATAGAGAGAGGGAGGAGTCGTATATGGAAAACAATAAATTGGATAAACGCACAAAATGGAGCTATTGTATAGGAGCAACCGGAAGAGATATGGCGTATGCACTTATCTCTATGTTTCTTCTTACATATATTCAATATACGATGAAACTGACAGTTGCCCAATATGCAGTAATATCAGCAATTATGGTAGTGTGTCTGCTGTGGGATGCCATTAATGATCCAATGATGGGAATTATTATTGAAAATTCGCATTTGAAAGCCGGAAAATTTAAACCTTGGATTTTTATAGGAGTAATTTTAAACAGCCTGATAATTATCTGCTTGTTTACAGTAAGGCCGGAAGGATGGGGATTTGTTGCATTTTTTGGAGTGGGATATCTTTTATGGGGAATGACTTACACAATGAATGATATTGCCTATTGGGGAATGCTGCCGAGTCTTACATCAGATCCGGGAGAACGGAACTGGCTGGTAACCGTACAGGGAATTTTTATCTGTATCGGACAGTTTTCTGTTGCAGGTCTGCTCCCTGATATGGTAGCTGGAAATGCGATTATGGCATATCGGACGGCTGCGATTGTGATTGCTTTTTGTTTTATTGGTTTCCAGCTACTTACAGTGTTTGGAGTAAAAGAGAGAAAACGACCGGAAAAGAAGAGAACACTGTCATTAAAAGATATGTTTCATATATTCCTGAGAAATGATCAGTTGATAGTGATTGGAATTGCATGTTTATTATTCCAAATCGGAAATGGTCTTCTGATTATGATTGGAATGAATTTCTTTTATTTTGAATTTGGATATTCTGTAGGTGGCAGTCTTGTATTTTGGTTTACAATTATGTATGGATTAGGAACGCTGATATCAGAGGCATCTTTTGCGTGGCTTTCCTCAAAATTCACACGAAATCAGATTATAACTGCAGCTACCATCATTACGGTCATTGGGTATATGCTTTTTATGAGTGTAGGCTACATTTTACCAAAGAGTGTTGTTTTACTGAATATCATCGGTTTTCTGATCTTCTTTTCACAAGGAGCATTTAATATGACGATGATTGTCATGTTAAATAATACCATAGAGTATGATGAAGTCCGGTTTCATGAACGACATGACAGTATTATCTCAGCAGTAAGATCTTTTGCAACAAAGCTGGCAAGTGCAGTTGATCAGGCGGTTGTTGCGTTAATACTGATTATAAGCAATATTTATGCAATCAGTCAGAAAATATCCGGATTAGAAATAAAAGCTGGTACAGGAGAACTTACTTCGGAAAATGTAATTGTACAGGCAGATAAATTTATTCAGACAGCAGATGCCGGACAAAGATTTATATTGCGTCTTGGAATTGTAGCTGTTCCGGTAATTTCTATAGGAGCTGCTTATATACTGATTAAACGCAAATATATTATTGACGAACGTAAGTATGAAGAACTGGTAGCGGAAATAAAAAGCACAAATAAAAAATGATTTCTACAAATTATGTTTTTCCACGTATTATAAAAGCGAGTGAAGAAAAGGCTTTGATTTGGGATCAAACATATTGGAAATTGTTCAGTCTGTATTTAGCGTATTTCACAGATTTAAATGCTATTCAAAAGACGAAAAGCTTTTGTACAATGTGCGTGAGACGGCAGCGGTGTTAGGGGTGAATGTGCATCTGGTATATGAGCTGATTAACAGAAAACTATTACCTGCACTTCGGTTAGGTAGTCTGAAGGTTCGTAAATCAACATTGATAGATTTTGTTGAGAGATATGAAGGCTGTCTCTTATACACATCTCCGAGCCCACGAGACACTCGCTAATCTCGTAT
>ENA-UAJJ01000407-UAJJ01000407.1-human-gut-metagenome-genome-assembly--contig:-NODE-407-length-6012-cov-5.434111_pt1 | contig 6012 bp, 3 predicted proteins | sample MGYA00244425_ERZ654405 | MGnify/ENA primary metagenome ERZ654405 (study PRJEB26926, sample SAMN06165031) | human gut metagenome | biome: ENVO:00009003; feature: ENVO:2100002; material: ENVO:00002003...
GATGTGTATAAGAGACAAGTAGTATGTGATTGTGTTTTTGAATGGTGCAAAGATAGGATGTAAAGACCGAATTATCGGGTATTTCTAAAATCTTTTTTTAACATTCTGTTAAACATTTGCCGATGAAGTCCAGGATCTCTTCGCGGCCCGTCCGTTTTTCGCTCGAGGAGCGGAACATCGGAGGCAACTCCTCCCACTGTTCACCGAGCACTTGTTTGTAGCGTTCGACGCTGCGTGCGAGCTGTGCGGCCGACAGTTTGTCGGTTTTGGTAAAGACGATGCCGAAAGGGATACCCTCCCGGCCGAGCATTTCGATAAAGCGCAGGTCGATCTTCTGGGGCTCCAGTCGGGAATCGACCAGCACGAACAGGAAGTGCATCCGTTCACATCGGAGTACGTAGTCGGTGATGATTTTGGCGAACTCGTCGCGTTGGGTTTTCGATGTGCGGGCGTAACCGTAACCGGGCAGATCGACCAGATACCAACTGTCGTTGATGCGGAAATGGTTGATAAGCCGTGTCTTGCCCGGGGTGCCGGAAACTTTGGCCAGGCCGCTGCGACCTGTGAGCATATTGACCATCGACGACTTGCCGACGTTGCTGCGGCCGATGAAGGCGAACTCCGGGAGCGAGTCTTTCGGCAGTTGCGAAAGACGCTCGGAGCTGCATACGAATTGTGCCTTGTTGATCTGCATGACAAGCGGTAGCAAAAGAGGTACGGCGAGGGTGTTCCCGGGTTCGATCCGATCGTTTCGCAGGCGGCGGCAGCAATCGTCTGTCCGGCCAATTTATCTTTCTGCAAAAATAGTGGAAGGCGAACGGTAAGCCAAATCTGTCTGAACTTGTCCGGGCCACGCATCCGATTTTTTGCAAAGATAGGAAAAGTTGAGAGAAAACGGGAACTTGTTCCCGGTTTTCCGAGGTGCCTCCTATCCAAGGCTATGTCAAAGATAGTAAAAGACAAGGACAGAACCAAATTTGTTCAAGTCCCTTTTGCGCCTCCTTGCAGGGCATTATACGTAAGCGTAGCTGCCCTCCCCCTCCGAGCGTCGTTTGAGCTATGCCGAACCGTATCCTATTTTTCCAGAAAAGTGAAGTGCGGACGGTAAACCAAACGTCGTTGCCGAAGCCGACTTTTTCTTGAGAGCAGAGTTCACAGATATCTTCTGTTTCGTCCTTTTGACCGTCGGTTGTCCGAGGCTGTTCGGATCATATTCTCGTTTTGTAAAAAGATACAAAAAAAGATACAATAGTTGACATAAAACGACTTAAGTTTTATTATATATCTAGTGTTTTTAACCGAGGTGATTTTCGCAGATTGTAATAATCTGCGAAATCCAACCTCTCTTTTAATGTAGTGTTTCACCCGGAGGCAGCAAATGAGCATACATCTTTACAAGCACAACGAAGATGCATACAGAGCAGTCGAGACCATGCTGGAGGAAAAGCAGATGGCAGCCGTCATCCATCCGACCGGCACGGGCAAGTCGATGATAGCCTTCCAGCTCGTGGAGCAGCATCCGCACAAGCACTTTCTATGGCTATCGCCAAGTGAGTACATCTACAAGACACAGCTTGAGAACATAGACACACAGTTCTCAAACATAGAATACATGTCATACAGCAGACTCATGAAGCATGAGGACAGCATAGACACCCTGCGCCCGGACTATATCATACTCGATGAGTTCCACCGCTGTGGAGCCGCAGAGTGGGGCAAGAGTGTAAGAAAGCTTCTGGAAGCATATCCGAAGGCAAAGCGCCTGGGACTCTCAGCGACAAACATACGCTATCTGGACAACCAGCGCAATATGGCAGAGGAGCTCTTTGAGGGCAACATAGCCTCAGAGATGACACTCGGAGAAGCAATCGTGAGGGAAATACTTCCGGAGCCTAAATATGTCATAGCCATGTATTCATACAAGAAAGAGCTTGAACAACTGAAAAAACGAATCGAGGGCTTATCAAACCCGGGACTTATATCGGAAAACGAAAAGCTCCTAGAGCAGCTAAAGCGTGCACTCGAGCAGGCAGACGGCCTCACAGAGGTCTTTGCCAGACAGATGACAAAGCCTGATGGCAAATATATAGTATTCTGCTCAGGCAGAGAGCATATGGATGAGATGAAGGCGCAGGCGGCCGACTGGTTTAGCAAGGTGGACAAAAAGCCACACATATACACAGCGTACTACAACGATGCGTCGACCAGCAAAGCCTTTGCCGAATTCAAAAATGACACAGGAAGCCACTTAAAGCTCCTCTACTGCATAGACATGCTGAACGAGGGCATACATGTGGACGATGTGGACGGAGTAATACTGCTTCGCCCTACGGTGTCACCAATCATCTATCTGCAGCAGATAGGCAGAGCACTGTCAGCGGGAAGCAAAAACCAGCCGGTTATATTTGACCTGGTCAATAACTTCGACAGTCTATACTGCATAGACTGCCTGAAAAATGAAATGCAGGAAGCATTTTTGCTGTATCCGGACACTCATTCGCCAAGAGAGCACTTTGACGACAGGTTCCGCATCATAGATGAGACAAAGGACAGCAGGGAGATATTCATGCGCTTGCAGGAAAATCTGGGAAATGCCTGGGACACATACTATGAGGCAGCAAAGCAGTGGTATGAGGAAAATGGAAATCTCAAGATACCAAAGAGCTATGTCACTGGGGCAGGCCTCACACTGGGAGCATGGATAAACACCCAGAGGCGTGTGAAGTCAGGCAATATATCCGGAAACCTCACCTGGGAAAAGATACAAAAGCTAAACGACATAGGCATGATATGGGATGTCACGGACTCAAGCTGGCAGGAGGTACTGGAAGAGCTTAAAAGCTACCGCAATACCTACGGCAATTTGGACATCAAGGCCAAATACGTATCGCCTACAGGCTTTAGGCTCGGCTCATGGATCAACAACATGCGCTTCAAGGTAAAAAAGTACGGCATAGAGCAGGCACTCACCGATGAGCAGAGAAAAGAACTTGAGGAGCTTGGCATGATATGGGATCACAACAAGCAGAAGTGGGAAGAGTACTACAGCGCAGCCAAGGTCTACTACAAGGAGCATGGAAACCTCGAAGTACCTGCAAAGTACGTCACAGCAGACGGCATACCGCTTGGACGGTGGCTATCCAACCAGACCAATAGTAGCTCAATGACAGACGAGCAGCTAAAGCGCTTGCAGAGCATAGGCTACAGGTCAGAAAGTAAGACTGCCATACAGTGGAACAGAAAGTTTGAGCTTGCAAAAAAATATTACGAGGAAAACGGCAATTTGGACGTGCCGGTATCATATTCCACAGACGGAGTGAAGCTGGGACGCTGGATATCAAATATCAGATGTAAAAGAAAAAACCCGAAGGCCAGCGGCATGGTGCTCGACACAGAGCGCATAGCAAGGCTTGACAGCATAGGGATGAACTGGAAATAGGGTAATCAAGAAATACAGGGAGACACAAAAAATGTACAGAAAGAAAGGAAGAAGCTGGACAAAGCATATAGATTTTATGCTATTAGATGTCCTGTGCATGCAGATAGCATTCATAGTCTCATATATATGTCGCTTTGGACTTAACAATCCATACATAGATAAAGACTACAGGATACTGGCAGTAGCATTCCTGCTCATAGATTTCTTCGTTGAAATAGTATCCGATGCCTTCAAAAATGTATTGAAGCGCGGTTATCTCGATGAGTTCATAGTTACATGTAAGCATGTGGCACTTGTGGAAATAATAACAACCTTCTTCCTGTTTACCACACAGATGGGTGAGATATATTCGCGTATGTCTTACTACATCATGATTCCAATATATATTCTCGTGTCGTACTTAGGAAGAATGGTGTTAAAGAAAATAATTAAAAAAAGAGGCTTTGCTTCATCAAAAGAATCACTCTTTGTCATAGCACCGGAAAAGCTCCTTAGGGAGACGCTTCAGGGACTAAAGGAAAATGGCTTTGGATATACACAGATAGTGGCAGCGGCAACAGATGCCGACCTGAATGGCAAAACAATATGTGAAATACCAATAGTTGCAAACCATGACGGGATAGTGGACTACGCTTGTGAGGAATGGGTGGACGAGGTGCTTATCCCACCGTGTGCGGAGAGCGAATATCCCTACGAAATGGCAGACATATTCCTGGAGATGGGAATAGCTGTTCACAGAGGCATCACCAAAAACAAGGTCATGGCAGGCAGTTTTAATCAGATAGAAAAAATAGGTGACTACACAGTCATCACAGCCAGCTTGAACTATGCGAGAACCACACAGCTTCTTGCCAAAAGAGGCATGGACATACTCGGAGGGCTGGTCGGATGCATCATCACCTTGATAGTGACGATATTTGTGGGACCAGCAATCTATATAGCATCACCGGGACCGATCTTCTTCGCACAGGAGCGAATCGGCAGAAACGGAAGAAAGTTCAAGATGTACAAATTCAGAAGCATGTACATGGATGCCGAGGAGCGAAAGAAGGAGCTCATGGCACAAAACAAGGTGAGCGACGGAATGATGTTTAAGATGGACTTCGACCCAAGAATCATAGGCAATAAGATACTGCCGGATGGAACAAAGAAAACCGGCATAGGACAGTTTATCAGGAAGACATCAATAGATGAGCTGCCGCAGTTTTGGAACATCCTCAAAGGAGATATGAGTCTGGTAGGAACACGACCACCGACACTCGATGAGTGGGAGAAGTATGAACCACACCACAGAGCCAGAATGTCATTCAGACCGGGATTAACCGGGCTGTGGCAGGTGAGTGGCAGGAGCAATATCACGGACTTTGAAGAAGTTGTGAGATTGGATACCCAGTATATTGGGGAGTGGAGTGTGAAGAATGATATAAGAATTATTTTTCAAACTATTATAAGAGTGATGAAGAATGATGGAGCAGTATAGGAAATTATGGAGGATGTTACCTATGGCGGAGAAAAAGAAAATATTATACATAGTCGAAGCTATGGGTGGAGGCGTTTTTACTTATATCGTTGACCTTGCCAATGAGCTTGTCAATTCTTATGACATGTATATTGCATATGCGGTGCGAAAACAGACACCACAGAATTATAAAGACTATTTCGATAAAAGGATTCATTTGATTGAAGTCAAAAACTTTGGACGGGTAATTGATCCGGCGAAAGATATCGCCGCATTTTTTGAAGTTAAAAAAATAGCGGCAAAAATCAAGCCTGATGTAATCCATCTACATAGTAGTAAAGCTGGTGCAATTGGTCGGGTTGCGTTCAATGGAAAAATCCCAATGTTCTATACCCCGCACGGTTATAGTTTTCTGATGGAAAATTATAAGCCGATGAAGCGTAGAATGTTTAAGGTGATTGAATCGGTGTGTGCAAAGCGAAATTGTACGACCATCAGTTGCAGCGTGGGCGAGCATCAAGAATCCCTGAAACTTACCAAACATGCTACTTATGTAAATAACGGCATTAACATGGCAGAACTTCAGGAGATTATTGATAAGACAGAAAAGGTTGAACATCCATTTACGGTTTACACACTGGGCAGAATCTGCTATCAGAAAAATCCGACACTGTTTAATGAGATTGCCGAATCACTTCCAGATGTGAAATTTGTCTGGATTGGTGATGGTGAACTTCGAGACCAACTTACAAGCGAGAATATCGAAATCACGGGATGGGCTGACCGAAGCACTGCAATTAGATATGCAGTTAATGCAGATGTTTTTCTTTTACCAAGTAGATGGGAAGGTCTTCCGATTTCTCTACTTGAATCCATGTATATGAAGAAAGCATGTGTGGTAAGTAATGTGATCGGTAATAGGGATGTTATCCATAATGGTGAGAATGGCTTTGTGTGTACGAAAGTGGAAGACTTCGTAAAGGCTATTGAAGAATGTCAGGGCGAAGTTGAAAAACTAACAGAACACGAATATCAGGATATTCTAAAGATGTATAACACAAAGGTGATGGCTGAACAATATAGTAACTGTCTCTTATACACATCTCCGAGCCCA
>ENA-UAJJ01000414-UAJJ01000414.1-human-gut-metagenome-genome-assembly--contig:-NODE-414-length-5987-cov-2.565408_pt1 | contig 5987 bp, 5 predicted proteins | sample MGYA00244425_ERZ654405 | MGnify/ENA primary metagenome ERZ654405 (study PRJEB26926, sample SAMN06165031) | human gut metagenome | biome: ENVO:00009003; feature: ENVO:2100002; material: ENVO:00002003...
ACGAGATTAGCGAGTGTCTCGTGGGCTCGGAGATGTGTATAAGAGACAGTTTTACCTCCATATTTTCGTGATATTGGTTTTTGAGTAAGTGAACTGTGTGCGCTTTGCGGTGAAAAATCTGCCGTGCAACAAATCTGCTCAGATTTCCGTCCGTGATGCCCTGTTCGCAACAGCACCCTATCGGCTTCATCGTTCTGTGTGAGAACATACGGAATGGCAGGATATGACACAGTCCGGTACAGCAGCTTCGCGTTTCGGTAAATCACCGGATAGTGCAGTGCGTTCGGCTTGCGGCGAAAATCTTCACGGATTTCACAAGCATTGATTTTGGAACAGCAAAATCGAGCCGTCGGTGTACGGCTTGGTACGGCAAGCCCGCCTTCTGTACGTTGCTGTACGCCTGTTTTGCGTGCCAGCCGCCGATTCGACGGCAGGTTTTACACTCTACCGTGAAATGCTTCACGGTGCGCACAAGCAAAGACGGTTTTTGAGAATGGAATCAAAAACAGCCGTACAGGGTGTACGGCGTGTACGGCAATTTTGAAGTCCATTCCTCATTTTTAATACGGCGGCGGATTGACCACCTCAATGCCCACAAACCCCCGCACCCGCTTACCGCCGACATGGACATTGTTGGTGGCCTCTACATTGTAAAGCCGCTCATTTTGTGCAAGCTCAGAGCTGACCCGGTTGGCAGACATGGGCTTCTGCGCGTTGTCGTCGCACCATCTTGTGTAGGCTTCATAGATCGCCTTGGAGCTGGCCTCGCTGTCTGCCCGAAAGCGGATATAGCCCTCGGATTGCAGAAACTCGATCACATTGTTGCTGCTGCGCTTGACCGTCTCCATATTTTCTCTGGCCTTACCGGAAATGCTGAACTGATAGTTGTTCCCGATCAGCCGGTGCAGCCCCTCCAGACACCAGAGAAAGATACCCTCCTTTTCCCGCAGCAGTTTGTCCACCAGAAACGGATCGTCCGCTCTGCCTGCGGGCCGGTCTTTGGTGGTCAGCACGATCTGGCGGCGAAAGAAGCCGTCGGACTTGTCGTGCAGGGCGGTGAGCGCACCGTTTCCGAAGCAGAGAAAACGCACATAGAGCTGGCTTTGGTAGCTCTGAACACCCTTACGCTCCATGTCCATTTTGCACTCGGAGGTCACGATGGATTTGATATAGTTGGTCTTGGGCAGGGCGCTCAAATCCATATCATCGTCCACCATCAGGAGCTTGTTTTCCAAGTCCGCACGGCTGAACCGGTTGCTCTCGACCTTCTGGATGCTGGTGGTATTCATGTTGTCGCCCAGCAGGGAGCGCATGACAAGACCAATGCGGCTTTTGCCTTCGCCGCCCTTGCCGATGAGCATGAGCATTTTCTGCCCCTTGGTGGTGGGCAGCAGGCAGTAGCCGAGATATTCCTGCAAGGTGGGAATGTCCTCCGGTTGCAGCAGCTCTGATAGGAATTGCAGCCACTTTTTCGGAGTGGGTGCGTCTGGATTATAAGTGACGGTGAGACGATTGTTGCAGTAGCTCCTGTCTGTGGAAAAGCTACCGTCCATGAAGTACGTTCCGTTGGCAACATGGATGCGGTCGGTTTCAATGGGCAGCGGCGGCGAATAGGCTTGCAGCTTGATGCTGGCAAGCAAATTTGCCACGACCTTGGACAAGCCGGAGGTCAGGCAGCCTGAGATTTCCTCTAAGATCAGGTTGCCGATCTGCCCCTCATCCTCGATGAGACCATCAACCGTGAACAGCCGCCCACGCACACATTTCATGGGGTGCTTGTCCAAAAATTGCTGGCAGAACAGCACCTCATTGATGTGTCTGCCATCGTACCACTCAGGCCACGTCTGCGGTGTCATATCCATCTTCCAATTCCTCCTTGTGAATTTTCTCTAAGCGCTGCCGCAGCCTGTCCAGCTTGCCGTCCGCCATCTGCTGCTGAATTACTTCGGCACGTTCGTGAGAATCCCCGGCGCACAGAATATCTAAGTAATACTCTGTCCGGTCGAGTTCGTGGCAGGCTCCTACAAACCGTGCGTGAACAGGCTTGTCAGGTGACTGCGGCGCATACTGCACCTTCCAGTCCCGCAGGACACGGGCATAATCGGACAGAACAGAAAGGCACAGCCGCTCGTTTTCCCTGAGCTGCTGTGCTTCTGTTCGGATGCGCTTTGCGTGGAGCGCCGCTGCGCTGGGCGGTTTGTCCGGGGTAAGGTGAAAGTCTGCTGCCAGACGCTGCGCCGCCTCATAGAGCGGCAAGCCGAACAGCCTTGCAGCAAAGTCGATCACATCGCCGTGTTCCCCACAGGCAAAGCAATAATAGTGGTCGTCTGCCACATACAAACTGGGATGTCGGTCGTTGTGAAACGGGCAGAGGGCCATGCCGTAGCGGTTGACTTCCACGCCGTACAGCTCCGCTGCCTCCCGGCAGCTTACGCCGTATTTGACAATTTCAAAAAGATTCATTGTTCCTCCATTTCTGCGCAAAAAACGGCGGCCTGCCCATTGAGGGGCAAGCCGCCGTCTGCGTCTTTTCTTATGCTGTTTTCGTTTCTTTCTCGTTCTTCGCCTCTCGCAAGGCTTTCTTTTGTGCGCTCTGCCGCTTGATCTGCGCTGCATACCGACAATCGTCACTGCAATATTTCACATCTGACCTTGTTGTGATAAACTCCTTGCCGCAGTTTTCGCAGGTACACTCCCGGCTGCGGCTCTCCGCCGCCTCCTGCCGGTAAAATTTTGCCCGGCAGTTGGGGCCGCAGAACAGGGTGTTCGTCCGTTTGGATGCAAATTCCTGCCCGCAGCACTTGCAGGTCAGCATGAAAGGCTGACCGACAGCGTGTTCACCAGCCTTGATTTTCTGATACCGCTCCCGGCTCTTGATGCGGTGCCGTTTGAGCTGCTCCTGCCGCTTGATTTCTTCCTCGGTCAGCTCCGGTGCGGGAAGCTCAAACTGCCCGATAAAGCGAAGGTGGATCTGCACCTCCTGCACCCGGTCACCGTCGATACGCTCCGGGGCATGGACAATGATTTTCTCAATAAACTCATTGATCATGGGCGTGGTCAACTCGGAGAAATCCGTGTACTTCCTTGCCAGCTCCAGAAACTGCTTGGCCCGGTCGGTGTCCTCCGCAAAGGCAGACATCTGCGTTTCCATTTCAGAGACGGATGCTGTCAGCGCTTTCTGCTCCGCCTCATATTCCGCCAGCAGGCTGTCGAACCGCTCGCCGGTAATGCGCCCGACGGCAAAGGATTCATAGAGCTTCTTGATGATGGTATCCAGCTCGGAAATCCGCTTTTTCTCCTTGTTCAGCTTCCGCTTGGTTTCCTTGGCGGCTTCCGCCTGGCGCAGCTGGGAGGCGGAGCGTACCTTCTCCAGAAAAGCGTCTCGGTCGGAGATGGCAAAGGTGCTGGCAGTCCGGATGGTTTCCAGAATCAGCTCCCGCAGCGCTTTGGTGCTGATATGATGTCCACAGCAAGCGGCGGAGCGCTTTTGACCTGCCAACTTGTATGTGGAGCATTCAAACGCATCGTAGGGATAAGGTTTGCTTTCTGTCCCTCGTGACCGATGGTTATACATCTTTGCTCCACAGTCAGCACAGAACACAAGCCCTGTCAGGGGATTCGCCTCACCCAGCGTGTCATGCCGCCGTGGCGTTTTCCGCAGCTTCTGTGCCAGCTCCCATGTTTCTGCATCCACGATGGCTTCATGGGTGTTCTCGAAAATCAGCCAATCCTCCTTGGGATTCATCACCGCATTCTTGTCCTTATAGGACTGCTTGTGGGAACGGAAATTCACAGTATGCCCCATATACTCCGGCTTGGAGAGAATCTGCCCAACGATGTAGCCGCTCCAGTTATACGGGTTGGGGAACTCCTCCTTGCTTTTCCAGACACCCTTGTTCTGTTTGCCAAAGTAGACCGCAGGCGTGTCGATCTTGTCATCAAACAGGATGCGGGCGATGTCGTAGGGGCCTTTGCCCTCAATGGTCAGCTGGAAGATACGCCGCACCACGGCAGCCGCTTCCTCGTCGATCAGCCAGTGGTATTTGTTCTCCGGGTCTTTCTTATAGCCATAGATGGCGCAGTTGGTGGTGGGCTTGCCGGATTCCCCTTTGACCCGAATGGCGGTTTTCTGCTTGCGGCTCAGGTCACGAAGATACCATTCGTTCATGATGTTGAGGAAGGGGGCAAATTCATTGCTGTTCTGGTCATCGCTGTCCACGCTGTTGGCGATGGCAACAAAGTGAACGCCGTGCTGCCGGAAGAATACCTCCGTGTAAAATCCGGTTTGCAGATAGTCACGCCCCGCCCGGCTCATATCCTTGACAATGACATGGGCTACCTTCCCGGCCTCGATGTCTGCAACCAGCTGTTTCCAAGCTGGGCGTTCAAAATTGCCGCCGCTCCAGCCGTCGTCGGTATAGTGACGGCAGTTGGTGTAGCCCCTCTGCTGGGCATAGCTTTCGAGGTATTTTTTCTGATTCACGATGGAATTGCTATCCCCGGCGTTGTCATCGTCGCGGGACAGCCGCTCATAAAGAGCGGTAATTTTGCTTTCAGTCTGTTTCACGCTCATGATGCGCTCCTTTCAGACTGTCGGCTCATTTGTGGTATCTCCATTATACCATAGGTTCCGTCACTTGTAACCATATCATTGCGTACAATCCGTAAAATTTTATCCTCCATGGTCTCGCCGCCGCTTTCGTTGAACACGACTCTGACCTTGTAGGTGGTGCCGCCGATGCGGCGGATGATAAACTGTTCTCGTTTGTTCTGCTCCATAGGCATCCTCCTTGCGTGATTGGTTGGTTCTTGATATAATGTGTTTGGTTCCGTTGGCTGTAAGCCAACCGTGTCTTTCGGTTGCTTTTCCATGCTCCATATCCTCCTTTTCTCTGCAAACCGCCTCATAAGTAATCTGTGTAACTTGTGCTAAGATTACTTCCTCTACTAATAGGAGAAATACGGGGTGTAAATCGGAACTGTTTTTGAAAAAAGAAAAATATTTTTTCGGGGAGGTGAAGCTGTCGTGGAACCATGGGAGGATGAACTGCTGTGGGATGATGATTTTTCCGATGAGGAAGAAGATGCCGAGGAGCAAATAGAGGAAACCGGCCTTGAAATGGATGCGGACGGCTTTGCCGATTGGGAGGATTCGTCTGACACTGCGCCGGTGGATGAGACACTGGAGGAAGCGCTTGCAGAGGAACGCACGCTGGAGCTGGAGAGCGAGCTGGAGCAGGATGAGCATCCCAGAAACTATGCCGCCGAGCTGGAGGACGAGGAGGAAGAAGCCGCGCCCACCAGTGAGAAACGGCTCAAGCGGGAAATTCGCGCAGAGGCTCTGCGGCGGCTGGAGGAAGCAGCCCGGACGGAATCGGATTTTTTGACTGTGGTAGACGAGTGGAACAAGCTGGACAGAAATCGGGAACGCCGGGAGCGTGACCACGAAAACCTGCGCGGGGATGTGCCACTGGAATTTCAGGCTGCGCCGCAGCCGAGAATCGTGCCGCTTTGGATGAATGATCCCGAATATCGTCAGCTTTGCAGCGGCTTCTTTCTGGACATTCTCTTTGACTGCCCGTATGAAATGCACGAGCTGACGGCGGACAAATTCATCTCCGATATGATTCGTGATCTCAGCGAGGAGCACAAGGAAGTGCTGTATTTTCTCTCCCTGCGGCTATATAGCGCCACCAAACTGGCAGTGCTGCGAGGGCAATCTGACCGGAACATCCGCAAGCTGCGCACCACCATCCACAAGAAGCTGCAAAGAGCGTTCTACCAGCATTTGCAGGAGAAGCAGGAGGCGGGCGGCAGTCTGACACTGCGGGAACAGGAGTTTTTCCGTGTATTCGGAGAACTGCTGCAAACCATGGGCAAGAATGCGGTAATTCGCCCGGAGAATAAAACACCTCCGAGAAAGAAAAAAGCCGCCCTTGACGAAGCCAAGGGCGGTTGATACAATAGTAATACAGTTAATATATAGT
>ENA-UAJJ01000438-UAJJ01000438.1-human-gut-metagenome-genome-assembly--contig:-NODE-438-length-5663-cov-4.452746_pt1 | contig 5663 bp, 6 predicted proteins | sample MGYA00244425_ERZ654405 | MGnify/ENA primary metagenome ERZ654405 (study PRJEB26926, sample SAMN06165031) | human gut metagenome | biome: ENVO:00009003; feature: ENVO:2100002; material: ENVO:00002003...
TGGTCTGATAAGGTCGCTCTTTGGGGCGAAGAAACTTCACTTCCACAAATTGCCGTATAATCACTTCCAGCGGTTGCCCGTTCTTCTCGTACATAGCGAGTAGGAACATGGGCAGCATGGCAAGCACCATGCACAAAGCCGCCGTTGTCGTTCCCGCGCTGTCCTTTGTCAAAAAGAATAGCGGTAGCCCGATAGCCACCGCCGCGCCGAAACAGAGTAATTGTCTTTTGGTAAGGTTGAACATTACCTTGCTCTTGATTTTGGTTAAATCCTTTGGGACGGTTACATACGCCATTTCAAACCTCCTTTCCGGCAAACCGTATGTCGCTTTTGATTTCATTTCCCCATACGTCCCAACCAGGGGTATGCTGCCTTGCAAACAGTTCAATACGCGGTAGGTCGCCCATAAGGGCAAGTATCTTTTCCCGCGTTATATCCGGCTTTTTGCTGTGCTGCTCAACAGGGGAAATAATAAATTGATGTACCTTGTTTGATTGTCGCTTCGGGTGTCCTTTGGTAGCAAGCAAGCAGATTTCCGCATTTCCTCGCGTCCAAAAGCCCAAGCCATAAAACCAAGTGGGCGATTTCCGATTTTGCTTTAACCATACAAAGGCAACGGATTTATAGGTAAATCCCCAAGCCTTGATTAACTGCAACGCTTCTTTAAGCTGCGGGAACGTCGCCCATAGGAATAAAATACAGTCCTTATCCGCAATTTCTTTGACGGGTAAAGCGCAAAGTTCCTCAATACTCATAGTGGGATAGTGCTTTTCCGCTGCGCCCTGTACCTTGCTTCTCGCGTATCTCCAAGGGGGATCGGCGTAAATGATTTTGTATTTCTTCATCTGCACCCCCTTAATGCGCGCTGAATACGGATTTTGCAAGGCTTCCCGTTTTGAAAAGCGTAAAACACAAGAGGACGGTATAGCCCATGCAAGACCAGATCGCGCCGGATATGTCATCGGTTGCTGCGATTGTCTGTATCAAAACCGCATAAATACCGACGCACACAAGAATTAGAAAAGCCTGAAAACCGAGGGCAAGCAAGGATTTTAAGTAGTTCTGTCCCATGCCGCCCCATTCACGATTTACCATTGTCGCAACGGGGATAGGGGCGATACTCGTTACAAGGTATATTTCAATCATGCGCCCGTACACCACCAGCATGATACAGATAGACAACGCTTTCATGGTAAGCCCCACAAAGAGTGATTGAAACCATAGCCCCAAAAGCCCGCCGACGCTCATAGCGTCCAGCTTTGCTTCTATATCGGTGATAACGGTTGCAATATCTATGCTTGTGTCGGATATGATAACGCCCGCGCTGTCGTTGACGACGCTCTGTGTAATGTCAAATACGCCCATGACGATGTTCCAAGTATTTGTTACCAGCAGCACCGCAACAAAGGTTTTGAAAATCCACTTGAAGAAAATCCAAGTGTCGAGATCGTGCAGATTGTTTTTCTCAATTACAAGCTGGATTAGTTCGTAGCACATGACAAAGGTAATGATAACGCCCGCAATCGGCACAATGACGTTTTCCGATAGGCTGCGTATCATATTGAATATGCCCGCGTTCCACCCGGCGGGGGTTGTGCCGACTTGCGTTGCGATTTCTCCAACCTCTGTATTTACGCTGTCGAACAGCCCGGAGAGATTAGAGAGTATTCCGTCTGTCAAAATGCCGCGAAACCAATCTTCAATCATCTGCCATATCAAAAGCTAATCCCTCCTTTCCCGCGCCCTCCCGCGTGAAGCGGGAGAGCGCGGCGGGTAGTGTTAGTTTGTGGCATTATCCAAACAGGCCGGAGAGCAGCGGGACAAGGGTAAGGCCGATAAGGGCAACGCCGCCGCCCGCCATCAACTGTTTCATGCCCTGCGACTTCGCGCCGGGGTTATCGTTGCCGTACCCCTCCATGAGGTTAATGCCGCCCCAAATGCCAAGTCCTGCGCCAAGCGCGATTACCAAAGTCTGCAATACGTCAACTGCGCTGTTGAAAAAATCCATATAAACCTCGCTTTCTGCCGCTAAAACGGCTCAAAAAATGTTGTTGGAAATAAAAATGCCGCCGTTTTTATTCGGCGGCTGCGTCCTCGTCGGACAAATCTATTTCGTATATGTCAAAGGGTTCGTCGGGCTTTACGATTGCCGGACGGGTGGACATATACCGTTCAACGTCAAAAGCGTTTTTCTTGTCGAAGTCGGAAAGGTATTTGTAGTTCGGGTGCTGCGTTATATCGTACTTATCGCTGAAAAAGGGGCGCACGCCGCGCAACTGCAAAATACATTTTCCTCCGTCCATAACTGCGATTTCGTCCTGTGTCATCAACTCCTTTCCCAATTTCTGATAATTGAGGCCATGAGAAACCTGCGTGCCGCGATTTTCGGAAGTGTTGAAACTGTCGATTGTTTCACGTCCCAAGTTCTCCGAAATATCCTTTGCATTTTTCCCGCGCCCTCCCAAAAACAAGGTGCTGTCGGCATTGTCAAGTATGATTTCTGCCGCGTCCTTGTAAATGGCTTTTAGCTGGCTCTGCGATTGCAGAATGATAGAAGCCGAGATTTCCCGGCTGCGGATTGTGGCAATCAATTTTTCAAACTGCGGGATTTGTCCAATGTTTGCAAACTCGTCTAACAGGCAGCGAACATGAACCGGCAGCTTGCCGCCGTATTCGTCGTCGGCCTTGTCGCACAAGAGATTAAATAACTGCGATTGCAGCATAGCGATAACAAAATTAAACGTGCTGTCCGTATCGCTCATAATCAAAAACAAAGCTGTTTTTCTGTCGCCTAACGTGTCAAGTTCTAATTCGTCGTAGGACATAAGATCGCGCAATTCCTTTATATCAAAAGGAGCGAGCCTCGCACCGCAAGAAATGAGGATTGATTTTGCGGTTTTGCCCGCCGCCAATTTATATTTTCGGTACTGCTTCACCGCGAAATGGTCGGGGTCGCGTTCTTCCAAGTCGGCAAACAGCAAATCGACGGGGCTTTGATATTCCTCGTCGTCCTCGCGGGCTTCGCTGGCGTTGATAAGTTCCAACAGGGTAATAAAGTTCATTTCCTCGGCGGGGGCTTCGTACCAGATGTAGCCCACCAACGCGCAATACAAAAGCCGTTCTGCCTTTACCCAAAAATCCTCCGCGCTTTTTTCTCCCTCACCTTTGGTATTCGCTATCAACGTATTTACCAGCTTCAAAATATCTTTCTCGCTGCGGATATACACAAAGGGGTTGTAGTGCATAGATTTTTTGAAGTTAATCGTATTCAGTACCTTAATGCGGTAGCCCGCCCGTTGCAGCAGCTTCCCGCACTCAATCAAAACCGTACCTTTCGGGTCGGTTAAGACGTAAGAGGAATGAAGCTGCATTAGATTAGGTTTGACAAAAAATCTTGTTTTTCCGCTGCCGCTGCCGCCGATCACGACGACGTTCTTATTTCTCGCGTACTTCGGCTGCTTCGGGCGGCTGTTCATGGTAAGCCGTTCCGTCTGCGTCAAAATGATGTTGTTTTGGAAATCCGGGTCTATGTAGGGCTTTATATCTTCGGCGTTTCCCCATCGGGCAGAGCCGTACTCCGCGCCCTTGCGGTATTTCTTCGCGTTTTTCCCTTTGACATAGACTATCAAGCGGATAATCACCGCACCGACAATGCCGACAAGCAAATCCAACGGGTAAACGCTCGGCAAGGCGTTTTCAAAGGCTGCGGAAAATCCTTGTGTGATATTCAGTATCTTTGCAGAAATATCCGCGCCGGGGGCAAGCCGCACCGCCTGTCCGACTTTATCAAAGAGATAGACAAAGAACACATAGGGGATATTCGGAAGTATCAGCTTTTTGTAGTTGATCTGCTTCATATCTCGCGCCCCCTGTCCATTTTCTTTACCTTGTCGCGGGCGGCGTTAAGCTGCTTCGCCTTGTCCTTTGCAGCGGCAAGGGCTTTGCGGATAGAGGGCTTTTTCTCCCGGTTCAGCTTCTTTGCGGAAAACTCTTGAAACGCTGCGGTCATAACGTCCGCGTCCCGGCCTTTGAAAAACACAAGGTAACGGGTCTGCTCGCCCTTAACCTTTTTTAGCGAAAAATCTATGTTGTATTTCTTCGCCGTACTCTCAAAGGCTTTAATATTGCTGTCGGTGATCTCGATGTTGGAAACACCCGCGTTCTGCTTCATAAGCTGCCGCATGGTCTGTTTCCCATGCGCGGGTTTGCTTTTCTGCTCCAAAAACTTTTGGATTGCTTTCTGTAACGCCTGTTCGGTAAGCCGCGCCGCGCCTTTTCCCACTTTGACGTATAGGGCAATCGTTTTTTGGGTTACTTCCTCCTGCAAGGTATCAACTCCTTTCCCGGTAAAGTGCGGCTATGCTCATTCGCCGCCGTATAAGTCGTGATTGACAAGGGCGGTATAGTAGCTGTCAATGGTACTCGGCGCGTTGAACAGCACCGCTTTTAGATACTGCTTGATGTTGCGCACTTTGGTTGTGTTCTCCCTCATGCAATCCAAAACAAACTCAATATGGCTGCTGTTCAGCTTCAAAAACTTGGATTTCACCAATTCGGCGGGGTAGTCGTCCCCGGCAATACGGATTGTCTTTCGGGCTGTGCAGACGGTTTCCAGCATAAGGTCAACAATCTCGTCCAAACGGTCTTTGTCAATTTTGCAGTTTTGAATGAGATGGTCGTATTCGATATTGTCCTTGATAATCTCCCTGTAAATCTCTACTGCGCTATTGCTTTTCGCTTCCGTTCTTTTCCTTTCCGGCGGCGTAGCCGCTTCGTCCTGCTCATAAGGCAGGGGATTTAGGGAATGGAAAGGAATGGAATGGGTACTTGATATATCTGTATTTAATTTTTCTTTTTTTGGTAAGTTAGTTTTTTGTATCTCTTTATTTAATTGCGTTGGATTTTCCGACGTCGGATTATCCGTTGTCGGATTTTCCAATATCGGGTTATCCGCTGTTGGATTTTCCAATACCGGGCAATCCAATTCCGGCGGCTGCGGCTGTTCGTAAATGGTGTACTCGATTGCGGTCATTTTGCCTTTCTCGTCGCGTCCCTGCCGCCTTGTGATATATCCGGCTTTTTCAAGCTCCCAAACGGCGGTACGGATAGCGTCGATACTTTCCCGGTTGATGTAGGACAGCCCTGCAAGGGTATAGTCCCAATCCTCCGGCAAGGACAGCATTTGCGATAACAGCCCTTTTGCCTTTAGGGAAAGTTCTTTGTTGCGTAAATGGTGGTTGCTCATAACCGTATATCCTGTGTTTCTCTCCACGCGGAAAACTGCCATAGCTTCATCAACTCCTTTGCTTCATATTTGTTACGCAGTAGAACAGCGATTTTGAGGGTTTAGGTATCAATCCCTTACCCTGTGAAAACCGTACCCGCAAAGCCTTGTGTAGCAAGACTCTTTTTGCCCCTACTGCGTAACATGAGGGTAAAAAATAGCGGCGTTCCTTGTTTCCCGGTTGGGATAAGGTAACGCCGCCAGTGCGGTGCTATATGAAATTGTGTGATTGCCGACGTGCCGCGCCGCCAGTGCGTCGCGTTTGTATTGGGTTGTTTCATGCTCGCAAGATGTTCCGGCATATCAAGGCGCAATCCGTTAAAAGTAGTAAATTGGTAGTAAAATCAATCTGAAATCCTGCGAATGTGCTTGTATTTCA
>ENA-UAJJ01000439-UAJJ01000439.1-human-gut-metagenome-genome-assembly--contig:-NODE-439-length-5633-cov-6.897096_pt1 | contig 5633 bp, 10 predicted proteins | sample MGYA00244425_ERZ654405 | MGnify/ENA primary metagenome ERZ654405 (study PRJEB26926, sample SAMN06165031) | human gut metagenome | biome: ENVO:00009003; feature: ENVO:2100002; material: ENVO:00002003...
GCGCTGCCGCCCCTGCACCCCGCCACAAAGGGCTGGCCGCCCTCTGTACTTCCGCACCGGCGAAGCTGGCCTCCACCGCAGGAACGGTGTTTGCCAGTTTCACCGGCTCCGTATCCACACATTTGCGCCCATAGGCGGGGAGTGGATACGGAATACGCCTGCGGGGATTGCCGGTCAAAACATCGGGTGCAGACCCGTCATTTTTCCCGTAAACACCCCGATTTTAGGCGATTTTTTCTTCCGTTACCACCACCTGAAAGCCATGCTCCTTTGCGTACTCCCTTGCGGCGGCTTTCCGTTCTTCGCTGTACGGAGGCACCAGCCGGATCGACAGCCGGGACTTGTCCAGCACATAGGTCACGCTGCCCTCCGGCGTGCTGCGCTCCAACCGGCACAACAGTGGGTACTTCCGGCTGAAATCAGCCAGCCTGCGCTTCAAGCTGGCGTTGAAGGTGTAGACGCTGGCAAGGTTCTCCGCCTCGTTCCAGTTGATGATGGTTTCTTTCTCATACTTAGACAGCTTCTTCATACAGATCCTCCTCATAATCGGTGTAAGATTTCAGCACACGCAGGTTGCGCTTGAGACGGCGGTACTCGTCCATCTCCATGCGCAGATGGTGATAAAAATCCTCGTACCAGCTTTCGTTCATCTCCGTCTCCACCTTCCGGGCCAGCCCCAGCATCCGGCGTTTGGCCTCCGGGTCAACCGTCAGAGCCGTCAGCCATTTCAGCCGTGTCACCGTATTGTGGTGGCTGAGACAGCCGTAAGCGTAGAGAATCTTCTTTTCTTTCATACTCAGTGTCATAATGATTTCCTCCATTTCTTTGCTGCGGAGCCATGCGCCCCGCATGATAAACTTGTTTCCTGTCCGCCGGTCTGCCTGCAAGCCGCTCCTGCCCGGAATTTCTCCCGGCGTATCGGCCTCTTTGGTGTGCTCAATTTCTGTCCTGGCGTCACTTCCCCGGAGGCCATACCCCTTGCAGCCGGTCATTCGATTTTCAAGGTTCTGTGCCTGTCTGCAAGAACCAGTTTACCGAAAAAAGAGGCCCTTTCCCGTATATCCAAAACGTCGGAAAAACGCTCGAAATCCGCATATTTCCACGCTTATGGAATCGTGCTATAATGGGTGTAATCACTGAAAAAGATAACGAGAGAGGGGGCTTTGGATGTACGCAAAGCTGACAATCCCGGAGCGGCTCAAAGACCTGCGGGTGGTGGACAAGCACCTGACGCTGGAACAACTGGCGGAGCAGACCGGCCTGTCTAAATCCGCGCTGGGAAAATACGAAACCGATGACTACAAGGACATCAGCCCGTTTGCGATTGCAACGCTGGCGGACTTTTACGGTGTGTCCACCGACTATCTGATGGGGCTGACGGAAAATAAAAATCACCCAAACACAGAACTTCAATCTCTGCATCTGAGTGATGATATGGTGGAACTTTTGAGCAGCGGCAAAATCAACAACCGGCTTCTCTGCGAACTGGCTGCCCACCCGAATTTCCGGCGGCTGATGATAGATATGGAAATCTGCATCGACCAGATCGCCAATATGCGGGTGGAGCAGATGAATCTGGTGTTGGAGGCCACCCGGCAGACCGTCATGAGCAAGTATGCGCCCGGAGAAGATGACCTCTATATGCGGACGCTGGAACTGGGGCAGGTGCAGGAAAGCGATTTTTACAGCCATGTCATGCACGATGATCTGGACAGCATCGTCCGGGACATCCGGGAAGCACACCGCAAGGACAAGACCACCGCCGACCCGCAGCCCACGCTGGATGACGTCAAGGAAAAGTTTGAACAGGCGCTCGAACAGGGCAGCCAAGAGGAAGTGGTAATCCACGAATTTTGCGACAGAATGCAGATACCCTTCGAGAAGATTTCCTCAGAGGACTTCTCTGCATTTTTGCGGATACTGAGCCTGTCCAAAATGCTCAAAAATCCCAACAACATGAGAGGAAAGGCCAAGCCGCAGCCGTACTATGCGCCCAAGCGGAAGAAACGCAGATAACAGGAAAGCCGCCCAATCTGTACCGTTGGACGGCTTTCGACCCGTTTGTGGGCGGAATAAAATATGTGGTTATACATCCGTTAGCTGACCGTTTTCATCAGCTTTTTCATAAACTTCCAGAGACGGATGCCATCTTTGAGGCCCAGCCGGTAAAAGAAGCACTCGCTTTCTGCACCAGAATCGAAAATAGAATCACAGTAGTGTCTTACAGCGTCCTTCTGTTCCTCAGACAATGCGCTGATTGCTTTTTCATACTCGTTTTCCAAGCGAAGGCAGTCCTCTTTTTTCTCCGTGCCGGTTTCTGCCTCCCGCCACTTAGCAAACTGGCTCTGCATCCGCTCCTGAATCATCAAATCAACCAATTTTTCTATATCTGTACCCATAAGCGCCCCTCCTTATGCTGGGCGGATATAATTCCGGTATGTTTCCAGGACGGAATCTGACACACCGCTTTTATATACTTTGCGGATGTCGGAGATTTCCTCTTGCTTCAGCAGTTTCAGCCATTTCAGCAGCTCAGCCCTGCCGTTGGCAAAGTTACAATAACGCCCATCGGCGTATTCGATACGGTATCTCATAGACAGGCACCTCCTTAAACAAAAATCATCTCAGAGAGGATGATTTCCTCTGCTCGGCTGCGAATGCTGTTCATGCCCCCGACCCACGCAAGCTGGTCACGGGCTTTCAGTTCCTCGGTGACACCCTCCGCCTCCTGCATCTGCGAGACGATACACGCCAGCCGGTCAGCGGCCTGTTCGTTCAGGTCAGCAAGATATGTCCAGAGTTTTCCCGACAGAAGCAGGGCATTGTACTGGCCGGGCCGGTGTTCTTGCAGAAACGCTTTGTGCATCCGGCCCCACCGCCCAATGGGGCGGCTTTCCTCCGGTAGCTCCAGATCGGGGATGTAGTAGTCTCCCACCAGCGTGTAGCTGATTCCGTTTTGATGGATTTTCTTTGGTAAATGCTCCATGTTCGACCTCCTGTATTCAGTTTTTTCAGAATCCAGTTGATCGTGTCCCTGTTCATGATAAATTCAAGGCAACTGAACTCTTCACGAACAAGTATGGCATATCCTTTCCTAATTTCTGATAATTGAGGCCGTGGGAAGTCTGGGCGCCCCGGTTTTCGGACTGGTTATAGAGATCAATCGTCTCTTTTCCCAGCAGCTCCGAAATTTCCTTGAGCGTGGATTTCTCCTTGCCTCCCAAAAACAAGGTGCTGTCGCAGTTACCCACAATGGTATCCGCCGCGTCCTTGTAGATGGTCTTTAACTGGCTCTGCGACTGCAAAATAATAGAAGCCGATATCTCACGGCTTCGGATGGTGGCAATCAGCTTATCGAAGTTCGGTATCTGGCCGATGTTCGCGAACTCGTCCAGAATGAGCCGGACATGGACGGGCAGCCGCCCGCCGTAGAAGTCATCGGCCTTGTCGCAGAGCAGGTTGAATAATTGTGAATACATCAGGGCGGCCACAAAATTGAAAGTGCTGTCCGTATCGGAAATGATAACGAACAGCGCCGTCTTGCTGTCGCCCAGGGTGTCAAGCTCCAGTTCGTCCGTCTCCATCAGGTCCCGGAGCTCTTTGATATCAAATGGGGCTAATCTGGCCCCGCAGGAAATCAATATGGATTTCAGAGTTTTGCCAGAGACAAATTGTCAAGGACTTTTTAATCAAATTCACAAAAAATCTACAAAAAAGGTGCCAGAAGCATTGTATGGCTCCTGACACCTCGTTTGATAGATTACATTTTTCCGTTCAGCAGGTCTTTGCAGAGATACGCATAGTCTGGCAGCTGGTTGATATATGGCTCCCAGCGCCGCTTGATTTCGGCTAATTCCAGCGGGTCGGCTGCTTCCAGTGCATGATCGTTGCCCGTCATATACAAAACATCCGTAGCAACATCGTCCAAACACCTGCCACAGAGATCGGCGGCAGATTCGATTCTGATACCGGTATCCACATAGACTGGATTTACGCCAATCGCCAGCCAGACATAGCCTACCTTGTCCGACCAGAGCAGTTCAAAATCAGGGCTTTGCCGCAGATGTTCCTCAAAGACCTCCTTTACTCGTTCAATTTCATGCTTCTCTTTTTCTGTGTAAAGCATTTTCGTGTCCTCCTTGACAAAAATTTTGGTGCGTACCATCATCAGTTTAGCACAAGGCGGCTTCGTTTATCAGTCTGTCACATCTGCTGAATTTCATTTTTGAGCATACGCTTGATTTTATCGCTCATGGTTTCTGTGCTGGTATTGCTGAAATGGACATGAACCTTGTAGGTTGTCTTGCCGATTTTCTTTACCATCGCTGGCGTGTTTTCCGGCGCTCTGGACGCAGTAGCGGCGTCTGCCACCTGCATAGTACGGGGTTCTTTGTTCATGGCGCTCCTTTCTCCGAACGGGTCTGTGCCGCCCGGTAAAAAATCAGTCATGCTTACTGCTTACAATGTCTTTTGCTGCCTGTCGGGTAGCACCGGCATTTTCTTCCCGGAAATTCTTCCCGTCAAAAAGAATCGGCGCACACCGTTCCAAAATACGGTCATAGATACGGGCGTGGGCCAGATCAGGCGGGTTTTTCAGCTCGGACAGTTTCAAGTTTGTTGTGATAATCATGGGCCTGCGGCTGCGGTAGCGGCTGTCGATGACGAAAAACATCTGCTCCATAGCATATTCGGTACTGCGCTCTACTCCCAGATCGTCAATGATAAGCAGGTCGTACTCATCAAAGCTGGCGATAAAGTCGGCCCTGTCCTCGGAAAACATCCCCGTCAGGCGGTTCAGGATGGTGGGAAAGTTCGTCATCAGCACCGGCACATCCCGGTCAAGCAGGGCGTTGGCGATACATCCGGCGAAAAAAGATTTGCCGGTTCCCACATCCCCGAACAACAGCAGGCCGGTGTTGTTTTTATATGCCTCCTTCCAGTTCTCCACATAGGCGCGGGCCTTGTCCATCAATGGGTTTTTGCCGTTGTCGTTGGCAAAGGTGTAGTCATAGAGATAGCGGTCTTGCAAACCCTGTGCCTTTCGGCGTTTGATACGCTCCATGCGGCGCTGCCGTTCTTCAGCAGCCTTGCGCTGCTCCTCAGCCTCCCGCTGGCACTGGCAGATGCAGCGCGGCATAAAGTAGCCGGATTTCCCAAAGCATGGCACAACGGTCTGCCTCTGGCCGCCGCACTTCTTACAGTGAATGAGGCCGTCTGCCGGGTCTATGTACTCGTCCCCGGCCAGTTCCACACCGGCGGCTGCCTTGTCGATCAGCGCCCGGATTTCTGCGGTAATCTCAATCATACGGTTTCATCCTCCTTTACGCTGTAATCCCGGTTGCGTGAGGGTGTGACAGCTTTTTTAGCGTCCTCACCGGCCCAGCGCCGGATGGTCGCTGCATGGCTCTGATAACGCTTGCCGGTAGAAGCCATGTACTCGGACAGCTTTTCGATGTACTGGCCCCATACGGTGGGAAAGCTGGCCTGCAAGTCTGCCATTTCCTCGTCCGTCAGGAAAACATTCTGGTAACGGCCATAGGCGCGGGCGGAGCGTCCCTTCTCTATCTCTCTCTTTATCTCTATCTCTTTCTCTAACTCTATCTCTATCTCTATCTCTGGTGGACGAATGTCGG